>ENA-UOOI01000015-UOOI01000015.1-fermentation-metagenome-genome-assembly--contig:-NODE-15-length-215713-cov-151.613388_pt1 | contig 215713 bp, 198 predicted proteins | sample MGYA00245779_ERZ724027 | MGnify/ENA primary metagenome ERZ724027 (study PRJEB28704, sample SAMN03018318) | fermentation metagenome | biome: anthropogenic terrestrial biome; feature: soil...
CATTGTACCAGAAGGGCTGACGAGCCCTCAACTTTCATTTAACTTTACAATACGACAAAATTGGAAAGGTGGATAGATTTATGAAAAAAAGCAAAAAGGTCTTTATTGTTTTTTGCGCCGTTACGCTTATGGTTTCGATGTTCTGTGTGACGGCTTATGCCGCTGGCAGCGGCGATGTCGCCGGAGCTGTGCAGGGAACGTGGAAAACAGCTTCCCAGCAAATCAAAACCGTTGTCAACAATGTCGTATTCCCCGCAATCGACCTGATCCTTGCCGTGTTTTTCTTTGCCAAGCTCGGTACAGCTTATTTCGATTATCGCAAGCACGGTCAATTTGAGTGGGCCGCGCCAGCTATTCTCTTCGCTTGCCTGGTGTTCACCCTGACGGCTCCGTTATATCTCTGGAGCGTCGTAGGAATGTAATAATTCAGCCGGACAAGTTGAGAACAGCTTGTCCGGCTGAATTTACCTAAAATCATATTGCCTTAACAACTAAAAATACGATCAGCAGCCACACCGCCATAATTGGCAACGCGTAATACCATTTCTTAGGTTTTCCGGTTGACCAAAGTCCTTCTGCCTCCTCGCGGCATGCGTCGAAAACATCTGATGGAATCATACGTATTGTGAGCGCAACCAGTGCTGGGAGCAAAATAATATCATCTATGTAGCCCAGCACAGGAATAAAGTCGGGAATCAGATCAATTGGAGACAGCGCATACGCAACTGCCAATCCGGCAATTATCTTGGCTCCAACCGGAGTCTCTTTCTTTTTCATGGCAATAAATACTGCAGGAATGTCTGTTTTGAGCTTTTTGGCACGCTCCTTCAGGTTCATCCGTTATCCTCCGAATATCAGCATATATGCGCCTACAACACAGAGTAAAACTGCAACATATATCTGAAATTCCCCTTTTTCTATTTTCTTAATAATACGGTTTGCCGCAAAGGTTCCAGCTATCATTGCCGCTCCCATTGCAAGCCCTGTAAGTAATGCCGATAAGTCAAGACCAACCAGTTTGCTGTATATGACAGTTTTCAGAATGTGCATTGCTGTGGCAGTCGTGGCTTCACTTGCAATATAGGCAACAGGCGGCAATCCAAGGGTCAGAAATGCCGCCGCTCCGATAAGGCCCTCCGCTTCCGGCAAGACCGGACAGAAGGCCGGTGGCCGCGCCGCCGATAAGCATGGCCCTTTTGCCATTTTTGAACTCCAATTTCTTAATCACCTTAATCAACACAAGGATAATCAAAACCCCGCCGATACAGCGAGTAACCATATCTTTCGGAAGCATAGAAAAGCCAAACGCACCCAGCGCAGCCAACGGGAGCGCCGTTGCGCAAAACAATCCGACCGATTTCCAGTTAATCTGCTTTATACCAAATGCCATGCGTGAAAAATTTCCAATAAGCTGGACAATCGTCAGTACAGGTACGGCGAGTTCGGCGCCAACACAGGCGGTCACCATCGGCAGCAGCAAAAGAGCGCCGCCGAAACCAGCGGCACCCGAAACAAAAACTGCGATAAAACTGGATAGTATTAAAACAGCGTAGATCATATCCGCCTCCAAAAATCAAACGCATTTTCAATTTAAGTATAACACGGAAAGAGTGACATTCACATCTTTATGCAAGTACTGACTTGGTAATCTTATGGATACAAAGGACGTAAACGTAATGAAACTGCAGTTCCCGTTCTTTGTTTAGAAAGGAGTGATGGCTTTAAATGTTCATATGGGACTTTGTCGCCGACACTGTCCTCGGTCAGATTGTAGACTGGATCTACAGTCAGATCGTGGGCTTTCTCGGCGATTTTTTTATGCAGATGGGTAACATGGGCGCAGACCTGTTCGATATGCCGTGGGTGCAATCAATCGTGCTGTTCTTCTCCTATCTCGCATGGGCTTTATATGGCGTCGGCCTTGTGGTGGCCTGTTTTGAATGCGCCATTGAGTATCAGTCCGGCAGAGGCAGCATCCGGGATACGGCGCTCAACGCCATCAAGGGTTTTATGGCCGTGGGACTTTTCACAACGGTTCCGGTGGAACTGTATAAGCTATCGGTGTCCCTGCAGGGCAGCTTTGCCGCAGGCATTACCGGACGTGGTACCGACTTCGGGACAGTGGCTGCCAATATCATCAATACATTGAAAAGCGCCGGTGATGTAAATCAAGCCATGAGCAGCAATGTGTTTGGCGGCCTGACCGCCATCACGAGTCCGATAATGATGATCTTTATTCTCATCCTGATGGGCTATGCGGTCATTAAAGTGTTCTTTGCCAATCTGAAACGCGGCGGCATTCTGCTTATCCAGATCGCCGTGGGGAGCTTATATATGTTCTCTGTTCCGAGAGGATATATCGACGGTTTCGTGGGCTGGTGCAAGCAGGTCATCGGACTGTGCCTGACAGCCTTTTTACAGGCTACAGTGCTGATTGCCGGATTGATGGTGGTAAAGGATCACGCCCTCCTCGGCCTTGGGCTGATGTTGGCGGCGGGTGAAATTCCCCGAATTGCCGGACAGTTTGGACTGGACACCAGCACAAAGGCAAACCTCATGGGAACCGTTTATGCGGCGCAGACCGCCGTGAACATGACGCGTACCGTGATACAGGCGGTGGCGAAATGAATGAGAATAAGCTGGTCTATATCTGTTCGCCATACGCCGGTGACATAGAGAAAAATGTCAAATTTGCAAAGGCAACCTGCCAATATGCCATGCGGCAGAATTGTACGCCTGTGGCTGTTCATCTTTTGTATCCGCAGCTTTTGGATGATTCCGATCCCATCCAAAGGGCAGCTGGCATCCGCATGGGGCTTCGGGTCTTAGAGACCGCCGATGTATTGTGGTGTTGTGGTAACCTAATCTCCAGCGGTATGAATATGGAGATAGCTGCCGCCAAGCGACTCGGCATCCCTGTGAGAGAAATAACTGAATCAGAAATTCAAGGAGGTATCGACATGAATCAATATGGAGTATGGGCGGTTCGCAGCACCAATTCCGTGTGCGGCGCGGCGCAGAGTTGGTGTAAGCACAATGGCGAACCAATTAAATTTGATACTTATGAACAGGCGGCGGCTCATGCAAAATCTCTGAATGAAAATGCGTACAGCCCAAATGTTCATTATTACCCGAAAGAAATGGAGCCGGAGCTGAAGCAGTTTCCCGGCATGAGCATGAAGCTCTGAAGGAGGTCTGAGAATGTATATTTACCCTGATAACCTGAAAGCAAAGGCTATCCTATGGCTGTGGCAGCTCCGCGATATCGGCATCATCGGCGTGGGAGCGTTGATTTCCATTCTTGCACTGACACAGATAAGGTTCATACCGCCGATTGTCATAACTGCCGTTTATGCCTTTCTGACCATCCGTTTTGAGGACACAAGTATTCTGGATTTCATCCGGTATGCCTGTGCCTTTTTTATTGGTAAACAGCAAACTTACGAATGGGCAGGCTGAGCCTGCACGCTAACCGCGCAATAAACATTGCGGAATTCGCGGCACGGTTCCCGCGTCTCGGATTTCGCGGAAAGGAAAACTATGAGCAGAAAGAAAAAAGAGGCCAAGTGGAAAGCGTCCACAAGACAGCTCATGAATACCAAGGCCATCACGGATTACAGTTTGCAGACTTACGGTCATGGGGAGCTGGTGTATTTTCAGATAAAGCCAAGCAACATCTCCGTTTTGTCGGAGGAAAGCATCGGCGCACGAATCTACGCCCTGATGACGGTTTTGAAAGGAATCGCCGAGATTGAAATGCTGTGTCTCAACAGCCGTGAAAATTTTGAGGATAATAAGCAGTTTCTCCGCAGCCGCATGGAACAGGAACAGAATCCGGTTATCTGCAAGCTCCTTGAAAAAGACCTGAATTTCCTCGACCGGATACAGGTGCAGATGGCCAGCGCCCGTGAGTTTCTCATTATCATCCGTCTGCGTGACGAGAAGCAGAGCGAAGTGTTTCCGTATCTGTCCCGCATCGAAAAGTCCCTCAAGGAGCAGGGCTTCATCGCCAGCCGCGCAGACAGTGAGGATATTAAAAAGCTGCTGGCGGTTTACTTCGAACAAAATGTGACTACGGAAAAGTTTGAGGATTTTGACGGAGAAAGATGGGTGATTCTGAATGAATAAAGAGAAAAGACGTGGCGTGAAGCAGAATCTGGAAAAAGTTCATATTCAGGAATTTCTTGATATGATTGCGCCTTCCATCATCAAATTCAACACCGACCACTTCATATGCGGCAATACCTTCCGGTGTGTTTGGGCGCTTCGGGAATATCCGACATCCACCGATGAGCAGGCAATCCTCCGGCACCTCGGTGAAAAGGACGGCATTACGCTGAGAATCTATACCCGCCATGTCACGCCGGTGGAGGAAAAAAAGATCATCAGCAATGCCGCTAATAAAAACCGCATGAACAAGAGCAACACCAACGATCTGCAGCAGACTGTGCTTGCGGAAAGTAACCTGCAGGATGTGGCTACCATCGTGGCGCAGATGCACCGGAACCGTGAGCCGCTGCTCCATGCTGCTGTATATATCGAGCTGTCCGCTCACGATATGGATCAGCTCAAGCTGCTGCAGACCGAAGTATTGACGGAATTGATTCGATCCAAGCTCAATGTCGACCGGCTGATGCTCCGTCAGCAGCAGGGTTTCCTCTGCGTTATGCCGAGCGGCTGGAACGTGTTCGGCGACCAGTTCGAGCGTGTGCTTCCCGCATCATCGGTCGCTAATTTGTATCCCTTCAATTACTCTGGCAAGACCGATCAGCACGGCTTTTATATCGGGCGGGACAAATTTGGCAGCAACGTACTGGTGGATTTTAATAAAAGAGCTGACGATAAAACCAACGCCAACATCCTCATTCTCGGCAATTCCGGTCAGGGCAAGAGCTATCTTCTCAAGCTCATTCTGTGTAATCTGAGGGAATCCGGCATGAATGTGATTTGTCTCGATCCGGAAATGGAGTATGAAGATCTCACCAATAATCTCGGCGGCTGCTTCATCGATTTAATGTCCGGGGAACACATCATCAATGTTCTGGAACCAAAAACATGGGATGAAAATGGCAGTCCGGAGGATAAGGATGCGCCGCAGACCTTCCGCATCAGCAGCAAGCTCAGTCAACACATCAGCTTCCTCAAGGATTTTTTCAGGACATACAAAGACTTTACAGACCGGCAGATTGATGTGATTGAAATCATGCTCCAGAAGCTCTATGAAAAATGGGGCATCACCGATCACTCCAATTTTGACAGGCTGAAACCCACGGATTATCCCATCCTGTCCGATCTTTACGCTCTAATAGAGGCCGAGTATAAAGCATTTGATGAGAATCACCGACAGCTCTATACCGCTGAGCTTCTGCAGGAAATCCTCCTTGGTCTCCACTCCCTGTGTAAAGGGTCGGAGGCCAAATTTTTCGACGGCCACACCAATATAACGGACGGCAGCTTCATTACCTTCGGGGTAAAAGGCTTGCTGCAGGCCAGTAAAAGCATCCGCAACGCCATGCTGTTTAATGTTCTTTCTTACATGAGCAACGAGCTGCTGACTACCGGAAACACTGCTGCCAGCATCGATGAATTTTATTTGTTCCTGACCAATCTCACCGCCGTGGAGTATGTCCGCAACTTTATGAAGCGTGTCCGCAAAAAGGACAGCGCCGTGATCCTTGCCAGTCAGAACCTCGAAGATTTCAATATTGAGGGTATCAGGGAATACACGAAGCCCCTGTTCTCCATCCCGACGCATCAGTTCCTGTTCAATGCTGGAAACATCGACGCCAAGTTTTACATCGATACCCTCCAGCTTGAACAGAGCGAATACAATCTGATCCGTTACCCGCAGCGGGGCGTCTGCCTCTATAAATGCGGTAACGAGCGGTATAACCTGATGGTGAATGCGCCGGAGCATAAGGCAAAATTGTTCGGAAAGGCCGGTGGGCGCTGATGGGAGATGGAATAAAAAATGGACATGAAGGAGCAGCGCTTCGGCATCGAAATTGAAATGACCGGCATTACCCGCAAGGCTGCCGCCGATATCGCCGCTGCATATTTTGGCACCGCAGCCAATTTTGACGGCACCTACTATAACACCTACAGCGCGTTGGACGGCCAAGGCCGCAAGTGGAAATTTATGAGTGATTCCAGCATTTCGGCACAGAAAAAATCCGGCAGGCAGGTTGTTGCCGCTTCCGATGAGTATAAAACCGAGATGGTAAGCCCCATCTGCCGCTGGGAGGATATCGAAAAGGTACAGGATCTGATCCGGAAGCTCCGGGAGGCTGGAGCCATCGCCAATGACAGCTGCGGCATCCATGTTCATGTGGACGCTTCCCCTTTCAATGCGAATACCCTTCGGAATATCACCAACATTATGGCTAGCAAGGAGGATCTAATATACAAGGCGCTGCAGGTAACCGTGGCAAGACAGCATCGCTGGTGCAAGCCTGTGGACGCCCGTTTTCTGGAGGAACTGAATCGGCGCAAACCGAAAACACTGAACGAGGTCAGCCGCATTTGGTATAACGGCGGCGACAGAAGCAGCGTCCACTACGACGATAGTCGATACCACTGCCTCAATCTGCACAGCGTTTTCCAGAAAGGCACAGTAGAATTCAGACTGTTCAATTCCACCACCCATGCCGGGAAAATCAAGGCGTACATTCAGTTCTGTCTTGCCATTTCTGCACAGGCGCTGAACCAAAGGTGCGCGAGCCGTCAGAAAACGCAGACCACCAATGAAAAATACACCTTCCGCACCTGGCTTTTACGCCTGGGATTAATCGGCGACGAGTTCAAAACCGCCCGGATTCACCTTCTGGAACATCTGGACGGCTGCATTGCTTGGCGCGATCCGGCGCAGGCTGAAAAACAGAAGGAACGGATGCGGCAGAAAAAAGAAAAGGAGCTGGAGCAGGCGCGGCTGGTATCCGCACCCGAGGAAACAACCGAAAATGAGCAGGAACAGGCCGGGGATCAGAACGAATCCCCGGCCTTTGTCATGCGCATGTGAATGGAGGTCAATTGATGAGTACAAAAAACACGTTGTATATTGCCTACGGCAGCAACCTCAACCTTCCGCAAATGGCGTTCCGCTGCCCGACCGCCAAGGTGGTCGGTGCGAGTGAAATCAAAGGGTATGAGCTGCTGTTCCGAGGTGGGCGAAAAGGTGCCGTGGCTACCGTGGAACCCTTGGAGGGCAGCTCGGTGCCTGTGCTTTTGTGGAAGATCAGGCCCGGTGACGAGCAGGCCCTCGACCGCTATGAAGGGTACCCCCACTTTTACCGGAAAGAAATGATGGAGCTGGAGCTTAGCGGCAAGACTGTTCCGGGCATGGTCTATGTGATGAACGGAGGTCATGAGTTTGGCGCTCCCTCCGATTTCTATCTGAATACCATCATGGAGGGATACAAAACAGCCGGGTTTGACACGGATTTTTTGGATCAGGCTGTTGAAAAATCCATCCGTCTGGCAGCAGAACAGCAGGAAGCGGAAGCTGTGCAGGGCAGTCTGTTTGACCAGAAATGGTGGTGATGCTGTATGGCTGATCCTGCGACCATTGCCCTTGCGGTAAAAACGGCCATCGCTGCTGCCTCTGACAAGCGGACATGGAAAGCCGTCGGTGTGCTGATTGCCGCCGTTCTGACTCCCTTCATTTTAATCATCGTAATGATCATGAGTTTGTTGTCCGGAACGGCGCAGCACAACGACTCCGCTGTGGATCTGGTTTTCAACGGCGGCTCCATCTCGGCACAGGTACCCGCTGAGTACAGGCAGTACATCGAAGATGTGTGGAACAGCTTCTCCGCTTTGGACGGCGCTGTGTCGGAGATCACGCCTCAGATTGAAAGCGGCGGTATTGATTCCACCCGTGTCAAATCCATTTTTTATTCTCTGTATTTCGGGCAGCGTGACGCTGCACCCATATCGCGCCCTGCGGCGCAAAAATTTGTCTCATGCTTCGTCCGGTATGAAAAACGCACTCGTACTGTAACCAACAAAGACGGCAATAAAACGGAAGAAACCTATACCGTGGCGGTTCCGATTTCCGACTTGAATAAAATTTATACCAACCTTGAGAGCACTCTCGGCAGAACGATCACCAACGAAAACAAAGTCAACGCTGCTCAGATTTACAGCCGTGTGATCTATGGCCACAGCCTGCCGGAGAACGAAAACATCGGCGATGATGAATGGGAAAAAGGCGTCGGAACAGATGAAACCTACACTGGCGGCGGTAATTTTGCCAGTCCTATCGGTGCGAACTGGCGCAGTATGGTCACCTCTGAATTCGGTTGGAGGCCGAATCCGTTCGGCGGCAGCGGCGGCGAAGGCCACTCCGGTCTTGACCTTGGTGCACCAAAAGGTACACCCATTCATGCTGCCCGCGACGGTGTTGTCAGCAGCGTGGTAGACTCAGGCAACAGTGGTTATGGATATCATGTGGTCATCGATCACGGCGACGGGATGGTTACGCTATACGGTCACTGCTCCAAGGTATACGTCCGTTCCGGCCAAGCTGTGAAGCAGGGTGACGTTATCGCGGCGGTGGGCAGCACTGGCAGAAGCACCGGAAACCATCTGCATTTTGAAATCCGCGTCAACGGAAAAGCGGTCAATCCGAGAAACTATTTACCTTAAGGGGGAACGAAGTATGTTAAAAACCAAGGCTGTTTTTGAAAGAAAGCTGGATTGTTTCCAGCCTCAGGACTGTGTGATTGAGGCGATTGAGGAACTGTCGGCAGCGGAATTCAAGGACTTTTGTGAAAACATGCTGGCCGACAGGGATTTTATTGCCGACCGTATCGGCGATATGTATGTAGACGGAAACGGAGTGCAGCATGGATTGCTGGTACTCGGTGAGGATACCGACGATGCTGTTCTGGTGGACAGCTCCGGCTATTCCTACGGCAGGTATACCGCTTTCCTTCCAAACTTTAAGCCCTATGTGAACCGTCAGATTTCGTTGCTGGCAGACGAAATTATCCGAGACGGCACTCAAAAAACCGAAAACGGCAATTGGGAAATTTCCTTTGATGAGATCGAGGAACGGTACGGCGTTCATGTTACGCCGAACAACGGCATCGGTACCATGCTGCTGAATGCGCTGTCCGCCAGTGATGAGGTTGCGGAAATCGAACCGATGGAGGACAGCTTTGACATCACCTATTATCTTGATTACTGCCCCAAGTGCGACGGCCAGCAGGAAAAAGAATTACAGCAATCAGAAGCGCAAACTGCCCCTGCTGCCAAGCTCCGTGATATGCTTCACACCAAATGGGAGGACATCCATCTCATCCACCACGAGATTGAAAACGAGCCGTCCACCATTGTGGAGCTGGATGAATCCACGCTGACCGAGGCCGGAAAGGAAGCGTGGGCTGATGTTTTGAATGCGGATGTTCTGCGGGTTTATACCGGCTATTACGGTTTGCAGATGGAGCTTGCCGGTGTGAAAGCCAGCCGACTGGATGCGTTTTCTTCCATGCTGGCTGGTTATTGCTCCGTTCAGGACTACGAAAAATGGGTAAACGAACCGGAGGATCATCCGTCGCAATCCCCGGAAATGAAATTATGAATGGAGGATATGATATGAAAAACACAAATCTAACTGTTTCTTTTGACACAGAAAAGCTGGATGCCCTGACGTATCACATGGGTAAAAAGGATGCGGATCTGCAGACGGAACTGCAGGATACCGTCCAGAAACTCTACGAAAAATACGTTCCGCAGGCCACCCGCGAGTACATTGACGACAAGCTATCCCGCGAAACTGCTGAAAAGCAAAAGCCGAAACATCCGGTGCACCCTTCAGCGTCGAATGGTTCTGCGGACAGTCTAACATAAGGAACAAAACCATTGGCGCATGTTGGCGACTGTGTTGCCCCGTGTGGCGTTTTACGAGGTCAAGTGGCATCCGTATACCTGTTGGCAGCAGCTGCCACGCGTCGCGCCCGTTTGACGGGAATGTGAAAAGCGCTCTGAATTCCTTGGAATTGCTGCCTCCCGGAGGCAAACTGGTAGGGTCGAAAGTGGTGCAGGTTAAAGGCTTTATGCTGCTTCCGGCAGCATAAAGCCGGAAAACACCGACCGGCAAAGCCGTTCGGGGATTCCGGAGTGACATAACTTTCTTTCCAAAGTCCCGATTTGTTATGCTGGATTTTGAAAAAGGCAAGCCGTTCGGGGCGTTTTCTTTGCATACCAGCTGCATTTTTAAAGACGATTACTGAGAAGAGTTCACGACATACGATTCGCTGTCATAATCGATTTCATCGCCTTCGTCTGTTACCAACTGAAACAGGATGCTTTCATTTGTGTTATATGGCTTTAAATCTTTCACAGGTATGAGTAAAACCTGTAATCCTGTTAATGCCGGTTTCCCTACAACTACGACCTGATTTCCGAGTGTGAAAATTTTCTCAACTTTTGTTTGCATAACAACCAATACGATGTTTTCATACGGAGATCTTGTCGGAATCTGAAATTGCTTGCTTTCCTCTGCAATTCCGAGATCATGAATGAAATCGTAAAAAACGGAAGCGGTAGGATAGGTGACAAAAATCCGGTGCATGGCGTAGTGGATACGGTCAGGCACATAGCTCCAGCGACCAGTGGAGCTGTGCCAGTAAGATTTATATGCCTGACGCTTCCATTCGGGATTATTGTACGCAAACTGCAAAGGAATCTCTGTCCCGCTTTGGATCACTTCATTGACAGATACCGTTTTTGTTGGTGAAGGAAGCTCTCCGAAGGGAGGATCATCAATATTCCGTGGCGTTTCCGGTTCTATTTTCCACATGGATGTGCTGAGAACCGCAATCACCTGATGGTCACGGATATTGCAGATAATCAGCAAAGCAAAAACGATTGCTGCACAGACGGACAGAACCAATATCCGATGCTTTTTCGATATCACGATGATATGGTTTTTCACGCGCAAGCCCCCTTTGTTTCCCGTTAATCTATATTCTAAAGTGCACAGCTTTATTGTTTTTATAGTCAAAAGGAAGGAGTCAATATGGCAAACGAACCGGGAAAAGTACGCACCGGATTTTATATTGAAAAGGAAGTGCTGGATCGGTGCGACGAGCTGCTGGCTGCGGCAGACGTGAAATCCAGAAACGAGTTTGTAACCGATGCGCTCAAATTTTACTGTGGCTACCTGACTTCTCAGAAAGCCGAGAATTATCTGCTGCAGGCTTTGTCCTCCGTGCTGACTGCTACCGTTCATGACAGTGAGAATCGGATTGCACGGATGGATTTCAAAATGGCCGTGGAGCTTTCTGAGCTGGCGCATGTAATCGCCTGCTCGCACAACATCGACGAAACGGCTCTGCACAAACTACATCTGAAATGCCTGGACGAGGTGAAGCGGATCAACGGTGCGGTGGATTTTGAAAGCGCGTATAAATATCAGAAACGGGAAATCTGAAAAAGCTTTTGGATATGGACTAGAGGGAAATACTCACCGATTACTTTGAGCAAACCAATCTCATCGCGGATCATGAGTGCTGCGAAAGCTTAGGGTGCTGTAGAGGAAATGGCAGAATCGACATCTGATTCTGCCATTTTAGATTTGGCGGCCCGTTATGGATTCGAACCACAATTTTCCCCTTCATAAATGCACTTAGTTAAAATGCATTTATGAAGGGGGACGTCCTAACCGTTGGACGAACGAGCCAAAATAAGTTTAATAATATTGGGTAACTGACTTTTAAAGTTGGTGTCAACTTTAAAATAAGTTTTCATATATAGACATATTGAATGTTCACGGCGCTCTGGTTTGTATTTTTTCCACTTTGCAAGTTGCTGATTAGGAATATCAGCAACTATTTTTATGTAATCGAACTCGCAGTTTTCATACAAGTATGTTGCGAGTTCAACACAAGAACGAGCAAACAGAATAAAATCATCAAATGAAATTTTCTCATAACTATTGGGGGCGGTCAATTTGGAATATTTTGTGTCTTTCTTAAAATCGTAATCAGATAATCTCTTGTACTCTGAAGAATGAGTCTCAACATTACAAAGGTCGTGGACGGCACTATTGCGGACCAAGCGATAATATTCACAAAGTGCATACATCGGTTTTATATCAGGAGGAAATCGTTCACCATTTATATTTTTACTCACACTTTTTAGCCAAGATTCCTCTTGCTTTTTTTCTTGAAATTGATTTTGTCCATAATCTTTAATTTGTTGATAGAGTTGCTTTAGAAAAGTTTCAAAACATAGATGAACGTTAACAATATAACTCAGAGAGATAGAATGCACCATCTTTAATGGATCACAGTATGTCAAAGTAATAGAGTTGTTATTTGCAAACTGAGCAAATTTATCTGTATCTGTTAGTAACACAGAATGGTCTGCCAAAAAACTTCGCTTTGATAATTCGACGAATTGATTTATCGCACAATATTCTCCCAATATCTGTTTAAAGCTATTCAGGATATTCCTGTTTTGCACATCGCTCACCTTCGTTTGTTTTGATAATTTTATCATAGAAACATCTGCGTTTCAACACTGAAGGCATTACTATATAGCAATAAAGACGATTTTTATTAAAATAATAAAGGTGCTTTCATTTCGAAGCGGAAAGGCGGTCGCCGTGCCAAAAATTATTTTTACTTTCCACTATATGCGGACGCTCTGCCGTTTTGAGAAAAACCAATCTCATCGCGGATCATGAATGGCAGCACCTCTATTTGCAGGGTGCAAAGGACTGCGCGGGTTGCTAAAAAAGCTGGGTGTGCTGTAAGGGAACATAGGTGGGCCTTTGTGTGAACAGAAGCTGTTTTACATATTGCTGATGAATTTTATTGAGTAGAATGTTATAATCAATTTCAAGGAGGGATAGCGTGAAAGAAAAATGGAAGCCGCCGAAGCAAAGGTATAGAAAACAAAGCCCTGATTTTTCATTAAATTCAGAGCATATTCCAAGGTATTGGAACAAGGCTACCCGACAGCTAAACCTTGACTTTTCAAGAAACGGACAGCTTGCTTAATTGCCTTAGCCTTCTGTTTTTCTTTGAGAGTTTCGGGCATATCAACTTTGTAAAGGTCACAAGGATTCCAAACCTCGCCGGTAGACATCATGGAGAAGATAGCCGTGAGAATCATTCTGGCAATGGCGATAATGGCACGTTTCTTACCTCTGCGTTTAGAAATCTGCTCAAACTTTAGGCGATAGTATGAAGATTCCTTTGCTTTCACGGCTGCGTGTGCGACTTGCACAAGCGCAGGTTTGAGATAAACTCCCGCACGTGTAATGCGAACGGATTTCTTCTTTCCGGCAGATTCGTTGTTGCCCGGGGTTAAGCCCGCCCAGCAACATAGTCGCTTTGAGGACTCAAACTGCGTAACATCTGTACCGATCTCCGAGATAATAGTAATAGCAGATGTTCTATCCACCCCGGGAATGGTGCACAAAAGCGTTATCATCCCCTCGTGCGGCGCAACCATTTCATCAATTGCTGTGTCAAGCCGAACGATGGAATCTTGGATGTAGTTCAGATGTGAACGTACCACCTGCATACGAAACTTTTGCTCTGTGGTGATGGAGTAGCCTTCAATTGAGTTAAGCACGGAATCTGCTTTTTGCTTGAGCGAACGTTTGAGGAGCGAAACGCAGTATTCCGGGTTAAAGGTTTCTTCTGAGATTAGGTAGTCGGTAATAGCAGTTGCCGACTTACCAAACATATCGGACACCACGGAGTCGAGAGCAACGTTGCAAACGGTAAAGGCGTTTTGAAAACGATTTTTCTCGCTGCTTCTCATGGAAACCAGCTTGTAGCGATAACGGGTAAACTCACGAAGGATTCGGATGGGCTTAGGTGGAATGAAGCTTCCCGGAACAAGTCCTAAGCGAAACAGGTAATCCATTTAGAATCCTTTGTGTCATCCTTGTTGCCCTTTACTGCTTTTACCCATTTGGGATTTGCAATGGTCACACGAATGTCATGTGTTTCAAGAATATTGAATACAGGTACCCAATATTTCCCGGTGGATTCCATGCAGACATCCAAGCAGCCATTTTGGTGAAGCCAGTCTGCAAATTGACGAAGGTCGCTATTGTAGGTGGAAAACCGTTTCTTTTGATATTTTGGTTCTGCACTGCCTACTGTAGAAATGATGGTGCCCACCAAAAAGGTTTTGTGCACATCCACACCACAGCAAATCGGATATACAACTTTCAACACTTCTCCCTCCCTGTAAAAAAGTTGAGGGAGGAAGCAGGGACTGAGTCATCACACAATTTAACAGGTGCTAAAACAATTCTTAGCGTTCGTGCTCATGGCAACACTTATTTGTGCTTGAAAAGATGATTCTAACACTGATTAAAATACTGTTTTTGCAAGAAGTGCGTCTACGACTCCTCCTACCGTGCGTTGTAGTGTGCTTCCTACCTCAAACTGATTTTACAACAATAACCGCCGCTTCGCAGCACTCTTTCGTTACTATTTGTGCTGACGCTACGCGGCAGAATGGAGATTAAAATGGGAAAGAGAAAAAAAGAAGTCAAAAAACCTCGGATGAGAACATATTCTGCAAATTTTATTGGTACTTCAGATGAAATCCATATATCCACAGATTCTAATGGTGCCTTAGTTATGAAAACAAAATCAGGAGAAATTCCTTTATCTGATAGGCAAATGTGGAGCGGATATGAACGGCCTAAAGGTGAAAAAAAGTTAAACTATTTTACAGATGCAATTACTATTGACCCTAATAAAGAGATTGTAAATAAGTATAATCAAATATATGGAGTTGATACAAATTCGAAATTCTTCAATAATCGTCTGCATGTTTTAGCTGTTTTAACCAAAGCGGAAATAGTAGAAACAGATGAACAAGGTGGAAAGGTTAGCTGTAGAATTAAACAAGTTATGAGTTGGGAGTATGAAGCTCAGCAAGAAAAGTTGGAACAACAAGCTTGGTGGTATGCTTGTGAATACATACTTAGGGAATGTGCAATATATGCTAATCCAAGAATAGCCTTAATTGTTGATTGCGACTTGGGTAATATTTTCCGATATAATAAAAGAGAATTGCCTATAATAGAAGATAAGTTTTTACCACCTCAAATTCAACTTGTGTATGGCAGTGCTGATTCAGGAAAAGAATTTATACCTAATATAATTATTAATTATACCGACAAAAAGGCAACTGAATACTTGAGCATGGAAATTAAAGGAGATTTAAAGTCGCTTTGATTTTGAGCGATCCACAGTGGTCGCTCTTTTTCTTTGCCCAAAACACAGAAAGGAGGCCGCCATGCCCAAAATTATTTTTACCTCCCGCTATATGCGGGATGCTCCGCCAGAGCAGCTTCAGAATTACGTCAAGTACATCGGCACTCGGGAGGGCGTAGAGAAAATCGACGAGAGCAAAGCACAGCTTCCGGCGACGGTAAATCAACAAAAATTGATTGGCCAGCTTCTCCGGGACATCCCGTCCGCAAAAGATATGCTTGAGTACGGCGATTACCTTCTGCGCCCCACAAGGGAAAACGCCTCCGAGTTGATCTCCCGTGCCTTTGAGCAGAATCTCGACCTGATCGGCAAGCGGGAAAACTATGTGGACTACATCGCAAACCGTCCACGCGTGGAGCGTATCGGTGAGCACGGCCTGTTCACTGATGCCGGGACTCCGGTGATTCTGTCTCAGGTGCAGGAGGATGTGACAAACCACAAAGGGCCGGTCTGGACGCATGTGATTTCTCTCCGGCGCGAGGACGCCGCTCGGCTCGGATATGACAGCGGAAAACAGTGGCGGGAGCTGATCCGCAGCAAGCGGGCCATGCTCTGCAAGTACATGAAGATCGACAGCGAAAACCTTCGCTGGTACTGTGCGTTTCATAATGAAAGCCACCATCCCCATGTGCATCTCATGGTCTACTCCGTAAAGGATAACGACGGCTTCCTAACCGAACCTGCAATAGAAACCATGCGTTCCGAGCTGGCGCACGATATCTTCCGTCAGGATTTCGCCAATATTTATGATCAGCAGAATCAGGCGCGAAGCAGCCTCAAGCAAGGCACTGCGGATTTGATTGAAGAACTGCTGGGGCATATATCCTCCGGCCTTTGTGAAAACAAGATTATCGAAGAAAAAATCCTGCTGCTTTCCCAGCGCCTCCAAAACACAGGAGGGAAAAAAGTCTATGGCTATCTCAAGGCCGATGTAAAGGCTATCGTCGACCGGATCGTGGATGAGCTGGCCAAAGACGAGCGCGTCGCAAAACTCTATGCCGCATGGGACGGTTGGCAGGATGAAATCTATCGAACGTATACCAATCAGCCTCCGCCCCTGCCGCCATTATCCCAACAAAAGCAATTTAAAAGTATCAAAAACATGGTGATCACCGAAGCAATGAAAATCGGCGGTCACCATTTTACATTTGAGGACGAACCCATGCCGGAGCCAGCGATGCCGCCGGAAGGTATTCCCGATACTTCCGGGCCGGGAAACGAACTGCACGATGAGCCTGCCGACATTATGTTCCGTGCCGAATGGAGCGAGGATTACAAGTTGGCCCGTGCATACATCTATGGCAGTAATGTGGGGGAACAGGATTTCAATGAAGCATTTCGATTGTTCTTGCTGGAAGCGGAATCCGGCAATGCCCTCGCCATGCACGATCTCGGCAGAATGTTCGCAGATGGCCTCGGCAGGGAGATTGATCCGGTAGCCGCTCATGCGTGGTATGAAAAGGCGCTCTCCGCTTTTCTTTCGGTGGAAGCGAAAAAGCACAAACCCTATCTGCAATACCGCATCGGCAAGATGTACGCTGCCGGATTGGGTACACCGCAGAATTACGAGCAGGCGGCTTCCTGGTTTCAGCAATCGGTTGATAAAAACTATAAATATGCCCAGTATTCGCTGGCCGGTCTGTACTATCGCGGCCAGGGCGTGGCGCAAAATTATGAAACGGCTTTTGAGTTATACCGACGATCCGCCAACCAAGGCAATCCCTATGCGGATTATGAGCTTGCAAAAATGTTCCGGGACGGAATTGGAACGCAAAAGAATACGAACAAAGCCGGTGAGCACTTCAAATGTGCCTTTACCGGCTTTTCTTCTTTGGAGGCTGAAAGTCATGACGATAAGCTCCAATACCGTCTCGGTCAGATGCTCTATACCGGAACCGGCACGCAGAAAGATATTCTTGCGTCATTATCCTATTTTGAGAAAGCTGCCAAAGTTGGAAACGGTAACGCGCAGTACATGCTCGGAAAGCTGCGGCTTGAAACCGACACCGGTGATCCGGAGCAGGCAATCGAATGGCTAACCAAGGCGGCTGACAGTGGAAACGCGGCGGCACAATATGTGCTTGCCAAGTGCTACCGTGACGGTACCCATGTGCAAAAAGATATTCAAAAGGCAATTGCGCTGTTCACTTTGTCAGCAGAACAAAAAAATGAATATGCTACCTATCAGCTCGGTAGCCTTTATCTCTCCGGTGAGGACATTCCAAAAGACGCGGCGGCTGCGGTCAAGTGGCTCACACTTTCCTCCGATCTCGGCAATCAGTATGCTCAATACACGTTAGCGAAGCTGTACCTTATCGGAGAAGATTTCCCAAAAGACATTCCAAACGCAATTCGGTTGTTCACTTTATCTGCAGAACAGAAAAACGAGTGCGCGGCGTACCAACTCGGTAAGCTGTACCTCGCCGGTGAAAATGTTCCGAAAGATACGGAGGCCGCCGTCGGCTGGCTCACCGCATCCGCCGAACAGGGTAACCAATATGCCCAATATGCTCTCGGCAAATTGTATTTCTATGACGGCGATGTTCCCCGCGACAAGGAGAAAAGCCAGTACTGGCTTTCCCTCTCCGCACAGCAGGGAAACGTCTATGCGCAGTTTCTTATTGACCACATCAGCGAGTACCGCAATCCGTCCGTGTTGCTGGCGGCGACAAGGCTGATGCACCGGCTGGAGAATCTGTTCCGCGAGGAAACCCGCAGAACGTTGGGCGGCGCTGCCTTCCGCATCGACCGGAAGCGCCTGCGCAGGTTGCGGGAGAAAAAGCAAGCGCAGGGTCATGCCCGCGACGATCATGAACAGCAACATCAAATCACGTTATGATGGGAGGTTTTATCGTGTCAGACTATATCCATTTTACAGAGGAAGAAAAGCAGCGGGCCAATTCGGTGGATCTGGCCGATTTCCTGCAGCGTCAGGGGGAAAAACTCTTGCCATCCGGACGGGACAAGCGGCTGGCTTCGGATCACAGCATCACAATACGGGGCAATCAATGGTTCGACCATGCTTCGGAGGAAGGCAGCCATGCCATTGATTTGGTGCAGAGGTTGTATAAACTGTCCTTTCCGGACGCTGTTACCCTGCTACTCGGCGGTGAACAAAAAATTGAATACCGGCAGAGCGGCGGAAATAGAGAGCCGGAGCCGAAAAAGCCGTTCAGCTTACCGCCGCCCAATTCCGATATGCGCCGTGTGTTTGCTTATCTCATAAAGCAGCGGTTTATTGACCGGAATGTGGTAGCCTGTTTTGCAAAAGCAAAGCTGCTTTATGAGGACAAGGAATATCACAATGCCGTGTTTGTCGGGGTGGATGGAAATGGGGTCCCCCGCCATGCCCATAAACGCGGTACCTACACCGGAGGCAAAAGCTACAAGGGCAATGTGGAGGGCTGCGATCCCCGGTTCAGTTTTCATTACACAGGAACCGGTAACAGTATCTATGTGTTTGAAGCGCCTATCGATCTGCTTTCTTTTCTTACGCTCTATCCGCAGGACTGGAAGCGGCAGAGCTATGTTTCTCTCTGCGGCGTCGCGGAACACGCGCTGCTGGAGCAGCTGCAAGAACATCCGAATATCCTGGAGGTGTTTCTTTGCCTGGATCACGACGAGGCGGGGATCAAGGCGACAGAACGCCTCGAAAAGATTTTACAGGAACATGGATATTTCGATGTATCCGTGCTGCAATCGCAGTACAAGGATTGGAACGAGGATCTTAAGACGCGGCATGGTGTGAAACCGCTTCCCGCCAAGGAACCGGAGGCCGAAGAACAGCATTGCAGCATGAAAATGACGATGTAAAAAACGGAGGTGGAAATTATGCAGTCATCGCAAATTATTACATTGCTTGTGGTTGGGATTGGGATGTTCGCCGTCATTGGGTTCATCTCTCTACTGGCGCACTACTATACCCTCAACGGAATCAAGTCCAAAACGGTCGGCAACGGTCAGCACGGAACGGCGCGCTTCGCAACCGAAAAGGAAATCCGGCAGACTTATACCCGCGTTCCCTTTGAGCCGGAAAAATGGCGGCAGCATGATGCTGCATCCAATTCGTCTGCGGAGCAGCTTCAGCAGGGACTGATTGTCGGCTACAAAAAGAAAGGCGGCTCCGTCACCGCGCTGGTGGATACCGGGGACATCCACTGCCTGATGATTGGGGCCGCCGGTGTCGGTAAAACCGCGCATTTCCTCTATCCCAATATCGAATACGCCTGCGCGTCTGGGATGAGCTTTCTCTGCACCGATACCAAGGGCGACCTATTCCGAAACTACGCGGGCATCGCCAAAGAATGCTACGGTTACAATATTTCCGTATTGGATCTCCGCAATCCGACACGTTCGGACGGTGACAACATCCTGCATCTGGTGAACAAATACATGGATGCTTACAAAGAGAATCCGGAGAATTTGTCTTTCAAGGCCAAGGCTGAGAAATACGCCAAAATAACCGCCAAGACCATCATCACCAGCAGCGGAGAGGACTCGGCGAACTACGGGCAGAACGCCTTCTTTTATGATGCCGCCGAGGGCCTGCTGACTTCGGTAATTTTATTGATCGCGGAATACTGCTCCCCGGAAAAGCGCCATATCATTTCGGTGTTCAAGCTGATACAGGATCTGCTGGCACCCTCGCCGGTGAAGAACAAAAGCCTGTTTCAATTGCTGATGGATAAGCTGCCGCCCGACCACAAGGCGAAATGGTTCGCCGGGGCTGCGCTGAACACAGCAGATCAGGCGATGGCTTCTGTGCTTTCTACCGCCATGTCACGGCTCAACGCTTTTCTGGATTCCGAAATGGAGCAAATCCTGTGTTTTGACAGCACATTGGACACGGAAACCTTTTGCCGGGAGAAGTCGGCGATCTTCATCGTCCTTCCGGAGGAGGATAACACAAAATATTTTATGGTGTCGCTATTTTTACAGCAACTTTACCGCGAGATGCTGACCGTTGCCGATGAATGCGGCGGCAAGCTACCAAACCGGGTGATGATATTTGCCGACGAGATCGGCACCATTCCAAAAATCCAGTCAATGGAGATGATGTTCTCCGCAGGCCGTTCCCGCCGTATCAGCATGGTACCGATTATCCAGTCTTTCGCGCAGCTTGAAAAGAATTACGGTAGAGAGGGTTCCGCCATTATATCTGATAACTGTCAGGATATTCTGTTCGGCGGCTTCGCGCCCAACTCCGAAAGCGCGGAGATACTCTCCAAGGCCCTCGGCAACCAGACTGTCATGTCTGGCTCCATCAGCCGGGGGAAAAACGATCCGAGCCAGAGTTTGCAGATGATCCAAAGGCCGCTCATGACACCGGACGAACTGAAAACGCTTCCCAAGGGAAACTTTATTCTGGCAAAGACCGGCTGCTGTCCCATGCGCACCAAGTTGCCGCTGTTTCTAAAATGGGGCATTACATTTGACAAAATATATGAAGTAGAAGAACGGGCCACCCGCAAGGTGTCCTACGCCGACCGCTTCGAGCTGGAGCAGGTAATCCTGAGGCAGAATTGTGCCTACGAAGACGACTATGACGAATCCCCCGAACCTCCTGACGCCGCGACCGGAGGAATTGCTCATACGCCCGCGCCGGAACCGCCAGAGCAGATGCCTGCGCTGCGGACGGATTAGGGGGCGGCGCTGTGGGTTATTTTACATCTATCTATGCGGAAGATCTGCCGCACCGGGCCAAAACCGTTTATATGTACCTTCGGGATCGGGCAGACCGGGATGGGAGATGCTACCCGGCCATCGGCACCATCGCCAAAGAACTGAAGCTCTCACGCAGTACCGTCAAACGCGCTATCGCCGACCTTGAAAAGACCGGCCATCTTTTCAAGGAGCAGCGGTGGCGTGAAAACGGCGGCAAGAGCAGCCTGCTCTACACGCTGAAGCTGTGAAAAAAAAAATCGGGCCGCCAAGGGGCAAGTGTGTGTTTCCCTTGGTCTATGGCATGGCTCATGATGAACCATGCAGAGAAGGACTCACTCTATCAGAAATTTATCAACAGAGAAAAAACAAGCTGATACTTTCAGAAAAAAAGCCAACCTCCGAAAAAAAGTATCTCCCAGTTATCTGGAATCCAGCAGCGCGCGGATGGTCGCGGTTGCTACATTGGTTTCCCGTTCGTCGCACAACTGGATCATGTGGATGAGGTGTTCTTTTTTCTTGTCTGTATGTTGGATTTCCGGATAAAAGATTGTATCCGCAGAAATTTTTAAAGCCCGAATCAGTTTAAACAGCACCTTCATGCTCGGCTGTCTGTTTTCGTTTTCAATGGCCATGATGTACCGGGTTGTAATTCCCGACTGTTCCGCAAGCTCGTCCTGTGTCAGTCCTGCGGATTGCCGCGCGTCTTTGACGATCTGGCCTAATATGTTCATTGATTTCTCCACTGTCAGTTCATCTCCACCGATTATTGTACAGGATGGATATAGGAGTGAGAACGTACTGACAGTGGCTGTTGCAGCGAACAAAATTTTTGCTAGAGCTATTTTGCTGAGTGAGGATAAGGTATCCTTATATTCTTTTAAACAAGGTCAGACCATCGGTTAAAACTGCACTTTTTGCTTAATTGCTTCGTTGCTTAACTGAATAAATTTATGTGCTTTGTGATTTTCAGGATTCTTATGCAAACATCTTCTTACATATAGCCGACCCACTTTTAGTCCGAAAAATGTGATTTAAGGCCGACTCGCACGCAGCCTTTGACTCATTGCCTTCGAAAAGGTTGACCAAAAAATCCGACTCAACAAGGATTTGGTAATCCATGCTGTCAATATTGGAATAAGTGTGATGATGCCCAACCAAATAGCATACCCGCTCGATTACTGCAGCGTCATAGCCAAGGCGTTCGAGCATATCTTTCGCAATTGCAGGACCCTCAGTTTCCTGCAGCTTACCATTACAGTCGCCGTATTTCTCCTCACACAGCTTAATGCCGATGTCGTGGACAATAGCGGCGGTTTCAAGAATAAATAAGGTGTTTTCATCCAGCTTTTCAAGCGTACCGATAAGTTTTGCAAAGCTGTGGACTTTAATGAAATGCTGGATGCGTTTTGGATCGCCGGTATAGTAATCGATCATATCCATAATTAGTCTATTTGTTTCTTTCATAACCATTATCCTTATAGCAATTTAAATTGATTTTTGCGGAATGACAACATTCCATCATCCCGAAGCTTGCAAAGCTCGTTCGACATAGCGCTGCGATCAACGCAGAGATAATCGGCCAACTCCTGCCGGTTAAATGGAATCGCAAATGCACTGCTCTTTGCCGCGATCGCCTGAGCAGACAAATAGGACAGCAGCTTTTCCCGCGTTGTACGGTTTGCTGTATACTCCATCTTTTGTGTGAGCAAGATATTTCTGTTTGCCAATATCCGCATCATATTATTGATCAATGCAGTATGAAAAACGCAGGCCGATGTGCAGGTGGTTATAATACGCTTGTAATCAATAAATAAAACCTCCGTCTTCTCGGAAGTCACGACACTTACAGGCAGCTTATCCGTATCAGAGCATAAAAATGATTCGGCAAACAACTCGCCGCCGGATATCTTTGAAATGATTGTCCGGTTGCCCCAATAATCCTCATTGATAATATTTACACTACCGCTCAAAACGATGCCTACTTCTGTCGGAACGTCTCCTGCCGACAGAATAAAGGCGTCTTTTTTGTATTCAGCCTCCCGCGCGGATAGGCACTTCAGCATGGATTCTATATTCTTTTCTTCAATTCCGCAAAAGAGTGCGGATCGTTTTAGAATTTCAAATTTATTTTTCATGTGCCTCCCATTCGTTGTAAATACAACGGACTTATTGTCTTCATCATAGTACAATGGCATCACAAAGTCAAGGAGGCGTCTAAAATGGTAAGAAAAATCATTCACATAGATTCGGAAAAATGTAACGGCTGCGGTATGTGTGCCGCCGCTTGCCATGAGGGAGCCATCGGTATGGTCGAAGGCAAGGCAAAGTTGTTACGTGAAGATTACTGCGACGGGCTTGGAGACTGCCTTCCCGTCTGTCCCACTGGGGCTATTTCTTTTGAAGAGCGCGATGCGAATGCGTTTAACGAAAAAGAGGTGGAATCTCATATGAACGAGAATAGAACCCCTGTCTTCAGCGGCTGTCCGGGAAGCATGGCAAAAGCGATCCAACGTCCTGAAGCTTCTCACGTGGAAGAACAGAAAACACAACTGTCTGAAAGTGAACTGACGCAGTGGCCGGTACAGATCAAGCTTGTGCCGGTAAACGCCCCTTATTTCGACGGCGCCAATCTTTTGGTGGCAGCGGACTGCACGGCGTTTGCCTATGGAGGTTTTCACCGGGAATTTATCAAAAACCATATTACCTTGATCGGCTGCCCCAAGCTGGACGAGGGTGATTATTCGCAGAAGCTTACCGAAATCATCAAGAGCAATAATATTAAGAGCGTCAAAGTAGTCCGGATGGAAGTCCCATGCTGCGGTGGAATTGAAAATGCTGTGAAGCAGGCACTTGTGAACAGCGGAAAAATGATTCCGTGGCAGGTTGTTATTATTTCAACAGACGGCAAAATAATTGAAGAATAGGAGATGGATTTATGTCGGAAATATTTATCAAAAACATGGAACACGAAACCGTACTGAATCTGGCGGAACAGGTAAAAACATTGCCGGGGCAGGTGGTCAGCAAGACGCTGGCGCAAAATGACGCGATCAGCATCACGCTTTTCGCGTTTGACAAAGGGGAGGAAATCAGCACCCATGACTCTGACGGCGACGCCATGGTAACGGTGTTGGAAGGAACAGGCCATTTTACCATCGACGGCAAAGAGCATATCGTGAGCGCCGGTGAAGTGCTCATTATGCCGGCAAAAAAGCCGCACGCGGTCTATGCACAGGAAGCCTTCAAAATGCTTCTTGTGGTCGTATTCCCCAATGACCGGCAGAAAGGATGACGAATATGAAAGTAACCATTGACCGTTCCGGCTGTATCGGCTGTGGCCTTTGCGCCGAAACCTGTCCAGAAGTTTTTCGAATGAACGAAGACGGCAAGGCCGAAACCTATGCCCAACCGGATGAAAACAACAAAAATACCACTGCGGAGGCCGCTGAAAATTGCCCGGTTTCCGTAATCAAAGCGGAAGAATAAATTTTAAGGAGAATGTGATTATGGAGAACATGTTTTGTTTTCAGTGTGAGCAGACGGCAGGCGGCAAAGGCTGCGCCGCCGCACAGGGCGTGTGTGGAAAGAAACAGGATACGGCACTTTTACAGGATGAGTTGACCGGCGCATTGATCGGTCTTGCCCGTACCGCAAACAATAATGTACCGGGCGAATCAGCAAACCGCGCAATCATCGAAGGGCTCTTCACCACAGTCACCAACGTCAATTTTGACAGTGACGCTGTACAGCGCCAGATTGACAGAGTACATGAGGAAAAGGCAAAGCTGGCTCCGCAGTGTGCTTGCTGTTCATCAAACTGCGGTGACGATTACGATATGAAAGAATTATGGGGCGGCAATGAAGACATCCGTTCGCTCAAATCCCTGATTCTATTTGGGATGCGCGGTATAGCCGCTTACGCGTTCCACGCGCTGATGCTCGGCTACACCGACGATGAGGTAAACAGCTTTTTCTATAAAGGTCTTTTGGCTGTCGGCTCCGATTTGGACATGAATGATTTACTGCCTTTGGTCATGGAAACCGGCAAAATCAATCTGAAATGTATGGAACTGCTCGACCGCGCCAACACCGAAACCTATGGCACGCCCGTTCCTACAACGGTTCCGCTGACGATAGAAAAGGGCCCGTTCATTGTGATTTCCGGCCATGACTTGCATGATCTGTACCTGCTGCTCGAGCAGACAAAGGGCAAGGGGATCAACGTTTATACCCACGGTGAAATGTTGCCCGCCCATGCCTACCCAGAACTAAAGGCATATCCGCAGCTGAAGGGCAACTTCGGCACCGCGTGGCAGAATCAGCAGAAAGAATTTGCAAACCTGCCCGCACCCGTGCTGTTCACGACAAACTGTCTGATGCCCGTCAAAGACAGCTATCGCGACCGCATCTTTACAACCGAAGTCGTGGCTTATCCCGGTATGGTGCATATCGGAGACAACAAGGATTTCGCTCCGGTGATCGAAAAAGCGTTGGAGCTCGGCGGATACCCGGAAGACAAAATACTGACCGGTATCAACAGAGGAACTCAGGTAACGACTGGATTCGGCCATGGAACAGTTCTCTCTGTTGCGGATAAAGTAGTCGACGCAGTCAAATCCGGTGCAATCAAGCACTTTTTCCTTGTCGGCGGCTGCGATGGCGCAAAACCGGGCCGCAATTACTATACCGAGTTTGTAAAGAAAACGCCGAAGGACAGCATTATCCTAACGCTTGCCTGTGGCAAATTCCGCTTTAACGATATCGACCTCGGAACCATCGGCGGCCTGCCCCGCATCATGGATATGGGTCAGTGCAACGACGCCTACAGCGCCATTCGTGTAGCCCTTGCGCTGGCGGACGCTTTCAAATGCGGTGTTAATGAACTTCCGCTTTCGATTGTACTTTCATGGTATGAACAAAAAGCTGTGGCAATCCTGCTTACATTGCTTTCCCTTGGCATCAAAAACATTTACCTTGGCCCGACGCTACCTGCTTTTATCTCGCCAAATGTTTTGAATTATCTGGTTGAGAACTTCCAGATCACGCCTACGAGCGACCCGGAAACAGACCTCAAAAAGATATTAAACAAGTAAAGAGACAGGACAAGGTAAGCCGGTATTTTATAGCTTGCCTTGTCCTTTTATTATGAACATACCTTTTTCAACAATAGAGAGGAAGCGTACATATATGAATATACCAGATTTAAAGAGACAGCATTCCGAGATTTTATCGCTGATCCGGAACATTGAAGGTTTAAGTTCCGGAAACATTGATGCTTCGGCAAAAGATATCGCCTATAATATAAACGCATTATCCGGAAAAATGAAAATGCACCTTATGTCGGAAGATCAGTTCCTATATCCGGGTCTTATGAATAGCAGCGATGATCTGATAAGGAAAACGGCTCAGGAATTTTCTGATGAAATGGGCGGACTTGCAGACGCTTTTCAGTTTTTTGTCAAACAGTATAACATACCTCTTAGAATCACACAGAAAAAGGACACCTTTTTGACGGAAAGCAAAAAGATATTTGGATTGATTAAAGAAAGAATTGAAAATGAGGACAAAAAGCTATATCCTATGATTGAAAAATTGTGAGTTGATATGAATTCAGGGACTACTGTTTACCGGCAGTCCCCTTTCATTTGCTACAGCACAATATTGATTGGTTGATCCAGCCATATTTCATCCGGGGAAACACAGCAGTCGAAAGCCAGCAGGTTTACGCCGCATTTCCGGGCATCCTCCATGGCCATTCCGAATGTCGGATGAGTTCGCCGGTTTGGAGACAGATACCGGACATTTTTCATCTGGATTACAAAAACAAGAAAAGCAAGATAGCTGTCCTCTGTGGCACGGCAAAGCCCGTGAATGTGTTTGACGCCCCGTTTCGTAGGCGCGTCTGGAAAGAGCACCGCGCCATTTTCCTCAAGCGTGACGCCTTTCACTTCGGCAAACGCCTTTTGCAAACCGTTTTTCATGTAAAAATCGAACCATTAATCGCTGTAGCGCGTTTCCGGTTTTAAAACTTGTGCAAGGCCCGACAGTTCAATTTGTCCTTGTTCTATCGCTTCGTGAAAAGCCTTATTTGGGGCAATAGAATCGATATTAACGATACTGCCAAACTTTTTAACACTGATAAGAGTATAGTTGGTTTTACGGGCAGAGTTTAGATTTTCTTCAAGGTAAGCGGTACAGCCCGGTACCAGCAGTTCCAGGCACCGGCCCGTATTGTGAACATGAGCCTTTACTTGTTCGCCCTCAAGTTCACATTTGGCAATAAACCGGTTTGGCCGGAGTCTGAATACCGCTTTATGTATGTTTCCGTATTTCATAACACCTGTTTTCACTCGTTTCACGTATTTATTTGCATCAGGAGTCTATATGCAGTTTGTTCAGCAAATCGACATCCATGATTGTGATCTGTTTTGGATCATAGGTGATAAGGCCGTCTTTTCTCATTTTATTCAGCTCTCTTGACAGAGATGGCCTTTGGACCCCTATTTTTTCAGCCAGTTCTTTTTTGGTCATATTCAATTTAATAGTAGTTGATTTTTGTATGTGGCATTCATAAAGCAAAAACTCAATGATACATTGTCTGATTGTCTTTAACGTTAATATTTTAATCTTGCCTGTTAAAATAAGCGTTTTATCGGATACAGACTGGAGAAAGCCCTTCAGAAATTTACTGTTATCTTGGCACAGCTTCAAAATCAATTCTTTCTTGATCTGGAGAATTTTCGCATCACACTTTGCGGTGATCGTCATGGGATAAAAGTTTCTGTGTGAAAACAGGAGATTTTCTCCCATAGCCTCACCGGCCGAAAAACTGCAAATCGTGAGCATATCCCCATTCGAATCAATTTTTTGTACCGAAACAGTCCCACTCAAAATGATGTCGAGGTTTTCACATTTTTCGTTCTGAAGATGTACCACGGAATCTTTGGTATAAGTTCTGATATGGTAAAGATTATTTTGAAACAATTTATCTAACTCATCAGAAGAGAAGCAGTTAAATAGATCAACCGTTTCAAGTATCGAAAATAAATTATCCAAAATAGCACACCTTTCTTGAAAGGAGTAACCATGGTTACTCCTTTCACTTTTTTTTTTGATTATAATACAAAAGTATCAAAGATGAAAGGGGCCCTAAATGTTTTGGATAAAAAATATGAGGATCAGATCCTGAAATCGATGGATGCCGTGCGCGAAAAAGCACCAGATATCCCTCTTGATTATTTTTTCGATATCTGGAAGGGATTCTGGTTTGGTGAACAAAAGACAGAAATGCCGTCCATAGCGGTATTGGGGACTGGTATTCCCGAATTATATATCCGGGCTACCGGCGCGAAACCGTTATTTTTGCTTGGCGGTAATTACTTTACGGATCAATACGCAGAACAGGTGTTTCCGCAGATTTCGGACCCTGTGTTGAAATCTGCAAGCAGCATTCTCTTTTCCGAACAGCTTGCCTGCATGAGGGATATTACCGCGATGGTTGTTCCGGTGAGCAACGCAGATACGCGTAAAGTTCTGCCTTATTTCAAGGATCTGGGGCATCCGGTAATCGTGATGGAGGAGGAGCCGTTTCTGGATTCAAAAGCCACATCACGGTTTCGGTCGTCACAGATGGATTTAGTTATGGAGCTGCAAAAGCTCACACACCGACCGATCACCGCCAAGAGCATCCGAACTGCCGCGAAGCAAATCACCAGCGCACATGATGCCATCCGGCGCCTTAAGACTATGGATATTCCGCAAATCGCAAAGGATTTTATCAAGCAGACCTATTATCTTGCTCCTGACATTCAGGAATGGACCGACCGCGTGAATGGATTCGCCGAGGAAAACCTGAAGCCGATGCCCGAAAACCGGTCCCATCTGCTGCTGATCGGGTCACCGATCTTTTTCCCGAATGTCAAAATCCCGACTGTATTACATAATGTCGGCATCCGAAATTATGAGAATCACTGTGGAGTCCCTGATCCGGAGGATTACACAGAGCTTATGGAGCATGATCCTTCCTCGCTAAATTCCATGTTCAGGGATCTGAATGAACTTCATTACAGATCGGCACAAAACGATATTGCTCGCGCACTGTGTTCTGATACTTCTTTCCTGCAAAACGCCAGCGGCGTCATCTACCATCTGCTCAAGGGGCAACTCATGTATGCTTATGAAGCGAATCGGATTGAAAAGGCCGCCATCAGGGCGGGGATTCCGTTCGTCTGCATTGAAACAGATTATACGAATGCCGATACCGAACAGATCAAAATCCGCCTGGAAGCATTTTCAGAACTGCTGACGCAGACTGGAAAACTGCCTGCGGCAGTATAAAAATAAATATTTATCAGCTTAAAACTCAAAGCGATTAAGGAGGAACTTATGCCATTCAGCTTTCTTTTACAAGAACTGCATCAAAAGGCTGCGGAAAAGATAAAAGCGGCAAAAGCGCATCGTAGGATTATTGTAGTCGTGATTGTAGCCGCTCTTGTCACGATCGCATTTTTTGCTGTAAAAACGAATCTTGCGCGAAGTCCGGCAGTTGGAACCTCAGAGCCCACAAGCAATATAATGCAAAGCGCAGGGAACGCAGCCCAGCCAAACGGCGGCAATCAAACCGAAACCGCTATGCAGGCCAAAACACTTAAGCGCATTGAAAATGTTGCCTCTATTTTAGGTATTGCCGTATTGACATCGGGAGGCATGATAATCTATTACCAAAAAAAGAAAAAACGCGTTGCACCGCTTCCGGTACTGCGGAGTGAGGAGGAGACACATTGAAGCAGCGTAAAATTACGGCTTTCCGTATCATGTGTCTACTGATTGCCGTTGTTGTACTCGTTTTTCTGGGAAGCGGATACCGGATTATTATTTTGTTGCTCAGCATCTTCAGCGCTCTGGTTTTTGGGCGTCTCTGGTGCGGCTATGTCTGCCCGCTGGGCTTTTATCAGGAACTGCTTTCAATGCTTCGGAAAAAACTGCATATTCCGACGTTCCACGTGTCATTAAAGGTGAAATCCTATTTGCGTCCGCTGAAATGGATCATACTTGTATATTTTCTGACCAGCGTTTTGTTTTTTGGGCTGCGCCCAGTTATGTATATACGGCCCGACCTTTCCTTCAGCAGCGCAGATATGAGTATCTATAAAATCATTATTGTCGGTATTGTAACGGGAATTTGTTTTCTGAAAGAAAGGGCGTTCTGTAAATACTGCCCACTAGGGACACTCCGGGGCTTTGTCAATAAAATCAGCTTCGGAAAAATTAAAAAGGATGGCACCGCGTGTACACACTGCCGCGCTTGTCTTGAATGTTGTCCAATGGATATCCGCTCCATTTATGAAGAACGCAACAAATCCGATATCACTCACTCGGATTGTATCTACTGTATGAAATGCATTGAGGCATGCCCGGAGCAGGATGTGCTTTCTTTTACCCTGTTTGGGAAAAAGATATTGTCCTCTAAACGGAATATAAAGCAGGTGAAATAATGGAAGAGCGTACATTAGAACGTTATAAGCGAAATATTTCGCGTGTTTCGGCTGGTTCACTGAAACAGTTGACATCTACGGGAAATGTTCCCAAGGGGCTTGAATATTTTACGAATGTTCTTAAAAGAACATTCGTCGATTTTGAAAAAGATGACAACGAGTACATAGGTAGCTACTGCGTGATGGTGCCGGATGAAATGATATACGCATTCGGCTACAGGCCGCTGCGCTTATGCGCTGGGCACAGCGTTGCGGCGATGATCGGGGATGAGATTGTCCCGCGTGATGCCTGCCCAGTCCTGAAGGCAACTGTCGGTTTTCACGCAATGCGTGTTATGCCAATCTATCAGCAGTGCAGGCTGGCAGTGCTGCCGATTACCTGCGATGGCAAGAGAAAAAGCGCTGCTCTTTTGTCGCAGTACCTTCCGGTTATTCCCTTGCCGATTGAAATGGATAAGTCGGAGGAACGCTTTGCGCAGAACCTGCAAAACATGCATGCTCTCATGAAAAGTATTTTCAAAGAAACGGGCCGCAGGTTTTCCAACCGGAAACTGATTGAATCCTGCAAAAGCATTAATGCGGCACAGCAGGAAGCATATAAACTATACGGCTTGCTCTCATCCGACAATCCGCCTGTCACGGGTTCGCAGGTTATGGCAGTGCTTAACAGCTACTGTTACGATACGCCGGAAAGTTGGGCGCAGCACGCGAAAATATTGAATGCCGGACTTTCCCAAAAAGCAGCTGCCATGCAGCCTTTGAAAAGGGAAAAGCCGCGTATCTTTATTGCAGGCTCTCCCATTACATTTCCAAACTATAAACTGCCGTTTTTGATGGAGGGTCTGGGGGCACAGATTGTCGGAGACGAGACGTGTATGGCGGGGAGGCTTTTATACGACCCCGTTGTTCCTGATGAGTACAGTACAGACGGCATCTTACGTGCGCTTACGGCGCGATATGTTTGCGCATGTACGTGTCCGGTATTCGAGCAGACGGACGATCGCCTCAGCAGTCTCACAGAAAAACTGCGTCAGACGAAAGCGGAGGGCGTTATTTATCATATCCTGCGCGGCTGCACGCCTTACGACTTCGAATTGTCAATGGTGGAACAGCTGGCAGATAAGCTTGATATTCCGGTTCTGCGTGTGGAAACAGATTTCTCCGCCGAGGATGCAGAACAGGTAATAATCCGTCTGGAAGCGTTTGTTGAATTGATAGAGCAAAGGAGATAAATACATGGGAAACTATTATGTGGGACTGGATGCCGGTTCGACATACCTGAAAGCGGCATTGATAAAGGATAACTGTGTTTTAGGCGCTGAACTTCTTCCAACAGGCATCGACTGTGAGGAAACTGCGGGCAAATTGCTGGAAAAGATCTATGCAAGCCAAAGTATCACACGCAATGATATCGCCGTGATCACCGCAACCGGATACAGCAGGCGCAGTATCGGCCTCGCAGATGCCACAATTTCAGAAATCACCGCTCATGCCTGCGGTGTACAATTGACAGCCCCTGAAAACGTGCATCCGCGCTTGATCATTGATATCGGAGGCCAAGACAGCAAGATCATCAGCCTTGGCCCCGATGGACATATCGTTAATTTTACAATGAATGATAAATGCGCCGCTGGAACAGGAAAGTTCTTGGAGGTCGTGGCTGATCTTCTGGAAACTACCATTGATCAGATTGCTTCGCTTGCGAAAGAGAGTACAGACCCCTGTCAAATCAACAGCACCTGCGCCGTTTTTGCCCAGACGGAAGTGATCTCTCTTCTTGCTCAAAAGAAAAGCCGAAGTGATATCCTTGCAGGTATGCATATAGCCATGGCAAACCGTATCGCCAAAATGGCGCGTAAATATAAGTCGGATGGCGATGTGATGATGACCGGAGGCGGCGCAAAAAATGATGCGCTGCGCCTGGCACTGGAGGATGAGTTGATGTGTGATATTTATAAAGCCAATTATCCGCAGTACAACGGTGCAATTGGAGCTGCTTTAATTGGTATGAGGAATGCTGAAAAAGAATTTAAAAAGTCATGAAAGTCATGAGGGAACTGAAAACCACAAGGCACTATCCGGTAGTTCACTGGAAGGTAATGTGAAGATGGTGTTCCCTATACTTTAGGTGGCTTACAGTTGCAAATCGAACGTATCGGCCCCAGTCGGTGGTATTCAGTAACAAAATAATGCTAAGGACAAACTTGCTGAAAGGCAAGGACGCAAAGCCGAGGGTCTAAAGTGCAACCGCATGATGACAGCCTGGCCACCGTGAAGTGCGTATTAGACCTGCCCTTTTTGCGGCAGGTCTTTTCATAAATGGGTATAAAAGGAAACCGTTACCCGCCCAACAAAAAAAACGTAAGTTTGGCGGGTCAGTTTTTATGCCTGAATAAACCATTTTCTTTTTCCCTCCAAGCTTACGGGTTTGGAGGGCTTTTCTATGCGTGTTCGATATGTTATGAGTTTCAGGCGACCGCTGTTTATCAGCGGTCGGGCGTGATGAAGCGGACATCTATCTGCTACATAGTTTCTTAATCGGTAACTCGTCAAAAAAAGTCTATGCTGCGCATGGGCGCAGAGCGGTTACAAACACGAACTGACAGAACGTGTTCAATACGAACATACCTACAAGAGTATATCAACGGACGACTATGTCCGCTGGTGCGCTCTTTTTGCGTTTTTAGGAAATATTCCCCGCTGCAGATCACCGCCTTCTTGTCCTTCGTTTTCAACCAAATTTTGAAAATCAGGAGGACAAGCATATGTCGGAAGGTAAAAAATATACGATCTTTGTAAAACACCAGCGCGTCGAAGTCAGGAAAGCGGTCTATCACGCTTACCATAAAGCGCGGGAAGCGGAACGGTATCAGGATAAAGTTTCCCGTCAATTCGAGCTTTCTCTGGAACGCTTTCAGGAAGACGGCGTTCAGGTGGAGCTTCAACTTTCCATATATCAGCCTACCGTTGAGGACAGGCTTATCCAGCAGGAACGGTTGCAGAAATTGGAACAAGCCCTTGCTGTCTTGGATTCTGAAGAAAAGCTGTTAATCCATGAGCTGTTCTACAATGGTAAAAGTGAGCGAGTGTTGGCGCTGGAAACCGATGTTCCGAATATGACTATTCATGACCGGAAGCAGCGCATTCTTAAAAAGTTAAGAAAGATAATAGAAAGCTAAAGTTTTTCCGTGCAACCCCCTCACTTTTTCCTTTATAGAAGTGAGGGGGATTTTTATCTCTCCCGTGTTCCTTGAAAAGCACCGAAATCATTCGGTTATATCCAGCAGTTCAGATACGTTAGCTGTTTCGCGTGATGAGCGAAAGCGGCGTCGGAAAACACGCCAAGACCACCTGCAGGCAAGTCAGAGCTGTCTGTCAAAACGATTGCAAAAGGTGCCGAGCGGGAAATGTTTGACCGGAAAACGATCCGTGGTGGATCGTACCGCCAAGACCGGAACAGCCTATAATGATACTTCCGTCCAGCCACAGACATCGCAATGGGGGCGGTCGCCGGAGATCCCGGCGAGGGTGAGAGTCCCATGGCAGCCATTCGTCACGCTTGCGTGACGAATGGCTGGTCTGAATTGACTGCCCCGGCTCTGGGAAGTAGTGTCGAATAAGAGCAGCAAAAAACGAAGAACAAGTCTGGCGATTTCATGCCAGATACCATGAGGGCAGGCGTTTTTATTCGTCTGCCCTTATGCATGTGCCATGAAACAATTCATTGCGAAGGAGGAAATCGATATGGATACAAAACAAAAAGCGTGGCTTTACTGCCGTATTGACACGCCGGAGGATACTCACGGTGCTTTAAAACAACAGAAGGAAAAGCTGGACGGCTATGCCCCGTCAGATGGGGTTTGAGGTTGTCGGGGCCTCCGAGGACTTGGGCGGCGGTATGGATTATGACCGCGCTGGCCTGAAGGATGCGATGGCCGCCGCCAAAGCAGGAAAACTGGACGCGCTGATCGTCCACTCTGTCAACCGCATCGGTCGCGACACAGCGAAAATCGTTGACTTTCTCCGACAGCTCAACGGCTGCGGCGTGAAGGTGTACTCTCCGCTGGAAGGAGAAATCTCCGTGGAGCGGCAGGCCGAATTTCTATCTCAATTACTCAGTTAGGAGGCGTTCAGCTATGACACAGAAACAGGTGACCAATGAAATCAAATACCGGATGGCCCAAAATTTCCTCGTTTCCCTTTTAAAGCAGGGAAAAATCACCTCGCAGGAATACGAAAAAGCCAAGGAATATACAGTCAAAAAGTATCGCTCGCTGCTCCGGTCGATTTAGTGGATATGGTGATAGATATTCCCGCATCCATGTGGTAGTGTATGTGCTAATACCAAAAAGGTATTGAACTCACAAGAAAGGAGACAGTGAAAATGAATAGCACATACGCTCAAACCGCTGCAGGAACGGGCAGAAACGAAACGCCAATTGTCTGTCGAAGCCCTCAACTGCCGCAGATTCAGGTGATCGAACCCGTTCACCCGATTTTGGGCTATCAGCCGGAAAAGCTGCGCGTCTGCGCCTATGCCAGAGTCAGCAGCAATTCGGACGATCAGCTAAATTCCTTCGCCGCGCAGGTGAATTACTACACCGAGCATATCACCGGCAACGATGAATGGGAGTTGGTCGATATTTATGCCGACGAGGGCATTACCGGAACCCGAACGGACAAGCGGGAGGATTTTCTGCGGATGATGAACGACTGCCGCAAAGGGAAAATCGATTTGATTCTGGTCAAATCCGTTTCCCGATTTTCCCGAAACATCCGGGACTGCCTCTCCGCTCTCCGGGAACTGAAAGCGCTCGGCGTGAACGTAAATTTTGAAAAGGAAGGCATCAAGACCGCCGAAATGCAGGACGAGCTGGTCATGGAAATGTTCAGCACCGTCGCACAGGAGGAATCCTCCTCCATCTCCAACAACATGCGCTGGAGCTATCTTCGCCGGATGCAAAGCGGCAACTTCATCACCTGCAATGCCCCCTTCGGATACCGGCTGGTCGACAACGTTCTGATTCCGGATGAAAAGGAAGCCCCGGTCGTCCGAAATATCTTTGCAAGCTATCTCGCTGGAAAAAGCATGGATGTCATCGCCGACCGCCTGACGAAAGACGGCGTCCCGCGCAAGGACGGTGAACTCAACTGGCACCACACAGGCATCCGGTACATTCTGACCAACGAAAAATATATTGGGGATTCCCTGCTGCAAAAATTCTTCACCACTGATACCCTGCCGTTTCAAAAAGTTGTGAACACCGGGCAGAAAGACCGCTACTATGTGACGGACTCTCACGAGCCAATCATCAGCAAGGCCGAATTCGAGCAGGTCAAGGCGCTGATTGATTTAAGGCAGCGCCAATGTCCCGGCAGAGGGGAACGAAAGCAGTACAACCTCAGCCGGAAAATTTACTGCGGAAAATGCGGGGCGTCCTTCCGCAGACGATATACCAACGGGAAAGCCTATTGGATCTGCAGGACCCACGACAAAGGAAAAAATCTCTGCGAAATCCGGCAAATTCGTGAAGATGCCATCTATCAGGCGTTTATCCGCTTGTACAATAAGTTAAAGCAGAACAGCCGCTATCTTATGAATCCGGTTCTTGATCAGCTTCTGGCGTTACAGTCCATTTTTACCATGAGCAACGCCAAGGTCGGAGAACTGAATAAGGAAATCGCGGAACTCACCAAGCAGAATCTGGTACTTAATCGGCTCCGGTCGAAAGGGTACATGGATTCTGCTCTTTTTATGCAAAAAATGAATGAGGTAAACCAGAAGATCGGCCTTCTGCGCGCAAAACGCCGCCGCCTGCTGGAAAGGGACGAAGATGACAAGCTAATCGCCGACTGCAGGCTGCTGATCGAAATTATTGAAAAAGGAGCGCCCTGCATTTCCGAGTTTGATGAGGTGCTGTTTCACAGCATCGTGGACAGAATCATCGTGACTGAGCAGGATAAGCTGAAGTTCCGGCTGATCGGCGGCTTTGAATTTACAGAGAGGCTGCCCAAGGAGGTGTTCGGGCGATGAAGCAGAACCGATATCTCCCCTTCGGATACCGCATCGCAAATGGTGCGCTGACAGCCGAGAAAAACGAGGCCGAAGTGGTCAGGCAGATATACGCCGATTACTTGTCCGGGTTGTCCTATCAGTCCATCGCCGCAAAGCTTTCCGCAGGAACTGTTCCTTACAAGGCCGACAGCATGGCATGGAACAAACACATGGTGAAGCGGATATTGGAAAATCCGAGATACACCAGCGAGAAAGGCTTCCCGCCTCTGATCGATCCGGAATCCTATCTGGCCGTCTCTGAAATTATTCAGAAGAAAAATGCCTGCCAGCCACTCTCCGGAGAACTGAGCCTTATCCGCCAAAGGCTGTACTGCTACAACTGCGGCAGCCGATATGAGCGGGATGGACGCAACCCCAAGTATGAGAGCTGGCACTGCAAGGCCGAGGGGCGCACAGGGCGGCGCGTTTCGGACAAAATTCTGCTGGAAAGCATTTGTACCGTCCTAAACACCATTATCGCGCAGCCGGGGCTTTTGGAGCCGCGTGAATGCCGCCCTTACGAACCGTCGCTGGACGTCACCAAGCTGAACAACCAAATCAACCGGGAACTGGAAAAGACTGAGGTGGACAGCGACTATGTAAAGCTGCTTATTTTTAACTGCGCCGCAGAAAAGTATGCGTCCTGCGTTGACTGCGGAAGTGAATCCTTGACCGAACTGCTTCGGGAGCGTTTTCAGAATCATCCGCCGCTTACGGCGGTTGATCCCGCCCTATTTGAGGAAACCATCAAGCAGGTGCTGATGGAACCGGACGGGACGGCACATCTGAAGCTGATCAACAATCAAATCATAGATTCTATTACCACGGAAAGGAGCACACCGAAATGCTGACACAAACCTTATCACCGGTTCAGAAAAACGTATCCATCATTCCAGCCAACCCTCAAGCTCTGCGGGGAAGCACCCGAAAAAAGAAGCTGCGGGTAGCCGCATACTGCCGTGTCAGCACCGACCAAGAGGAACAGCAGTCCAGCTATCAGGCGCAGATCGATTATTACACGGCGAAGATCAACGGAAACAAGGACTGGGCGCTGGCGGGCATTTTTGCGGACGAAGGCATCACCGGAACCTCCGCAAAGAAACGTACCGAGTTTTTGAAGCTCATGAAGCTGTGCGAAAAAGGCAAGGTAGATCTGGTGCTGACAAAATCCATCTCCCGGTTTTCCAGAAATACGCTGGACTGCCTCGGTTATATCCGCAAGCTCAAGGAAAAAGGAATCCCCATTATTTTTGAAAAGGAATGCATCAACACCATGCAGATGGCCAGTGAGATGACCATCAGTCTGCTCGGCAGCTTCGCGCAGGCCGAGAGCGAATCCATCAGCAAGAACGTCACATGGGGCAAACGCCAAAGCTTTAAAAACGGCAATGTGACTTTCCAGTATTCCCGCTTCCTTGGCTATGAAAAGGGCGAGGACGGCAAGCCGAAGATTGTGCCGGAGGAAGCCGTCATCGTCAAGCGGATATTCCAAAGCTATCTGTCCGGATACAGCATTGTCAAAATCAAAGAGGAACTGGAATCGGAGGGCATCTCCTCTGGCACCGGCAAAAAGGTCTGGTCAACGAACGCCATCCGGTATATGCTCAGAAATGAAAAATACATTGGGGACGCTCTGCTGCAGAAAACCTATGTAACGGATTTTCTCACCAAGAAAAGCAAAAAAAATCAAGGGGAAATCCCGCAGTATTATGTCACCGGCAACCATGAGGGGATTATCTCCAAGGAACTGTTCAACCTTGTGCAGGAGGAAATCGCCCGAAGAGCCAGTAAGCGGAAGGTGTCACAGAAAGCCACCAAAACCGAGCAGGGCAAGTACAGCAGCAAATACGCCCTGTCGGAGCTTCTCGTGTGCGGCGGCTGCGGGGTGCGGTATCGCCGTGTCACCTGGGCGAGAAACGGGAAAAAGAAGATCGTGTGGCGGTGCATCAACCGGCTGGAATACGGAACGAAATACTGCAAAGAATCGCCTACCATAGAGGAATACAGTCTGCAGGATGCTATTATGAAGGCAATCTGCGATGCTGTGAAGGATAAGGACGAACTGATCGACACCTTGAAGCACAGCCTCCGTGTGGCGCTGAACGCGGAGGACGATACCGTCGATTCCGCCACTATTCAGACCCGCATTGAAGAACTGGACAGCGTTATGATGGATCTGGTGGAATTAAACTCCCGCTCTTCTGCCAGCGCGGATTATTTTGATCAGAAATTCAAGGAAATCTCCGACGAGCGAACATCACTGCAAGGCAGGCTGCGAGATCACGAGCAGCGGCAGATTATCACTCAAAACAACAGCGCCCGGATGAGGGAGTTATTCGAAATACTGGAGAAGGCAAATTTCAGTCTCGATGAATACGACGAGGCGCTGGTAAAACAGCTCATCTCCAAGGTGACGGTGGTTTCCGCTGAAAAAATACAGATCACCTTCAAAGGCGGGCTTGAGGTAGAGCAAGGGCTGTGAATTGATATGAAGGCAAAAGCCACTCTGAGTATCAGAACATCCTGAAATAAATGAACAAATACTGAAATATTGCAATATCGTTCCTTTTTTTAGATATATTATTGCTATATATTAAAAATCGTTCTTTACATTTTGAAATCGTTCGCGTATAATGTAAGGGAGGTGAACAGGATTGAAGTACTCAATAGAAATGGGAAAGATAGTTGAAGGTGCTTTGAAACACGATCAACTAAAAGTTTTTAATTATACTAAACAACTAATATCAAAATTGGAACAAGACAATGACGCTCGTGCGGCTAATAAGTTTAAGAATATGCTAACAGCGCAAAATACAGCGACGCTCTCTTCTATGGGAACAAATCGGGAGCCTAATATACCTGTAGATACCGAATCCCGCACAATGTTAGCTGACGTCATTTATCCTACCGAAAATAATATAGAAGTAATTTTATCAAAAAGCAATTTGGAAAAGCTAAACTCTTTTATTCTAAGCTATAAAAATGCTGATAAACTCAATTCTTTAGGTATTGGGATGCCGAACACTTTGCTTCTATATGGGCCACCGGGATGTGGAAAGACAAAATGCGCTTATTTAATTGCCAAGGAATTAAAACTACCTTTAGTGGTCGCGCGCTTGGATAGTTTGATATCATCGTATTTGGGGACCACAGCAAAAAACATACGAACACTATTTGAATTCGCTCAGAAAACACCATGCGTATTATTCTTAGACGAATTTGATGCTATAGCCAAAGCCCGTGATGACAGTAATGAACTTGGAGAATTAAAGCGCGTAGTAAATAGTTTACTTCAAAATGTTGATTCAATGAGCAGCGATAGTCTTTTACTGGCCGCAACTAACCACGATAAATTACTTGATCCTGCCGTTTGGCGGCGCTTTGATTACAAGTTAGAGATTGAATTGCCAGATGTTGAAGCGATTGTAAAAATGATTGATCTTTTTACTAATGGAGCTGTAAAATTTAATGATAAGGACAAATACGAATTAGCTGCTGCTTTTTTAGGGTTAAGTGGTGCTGATATCGAAGAAATAATTAAGAAATCCCTCAGAGACGCAGTTATTCATGATACTGATTTTTCAAAGATAAATATATTTGATGAACTTTTTACTTTCAAAAAAATACTTCCTCAAAATTCCGAGGATGAAAAGTCGCAATTAAAAATAAAAGCTAATTTTTTGAGAGAGTGCGACGAAAAGGTATTCAGTTATTCCATTATTGCGGAAATCTTAAATGTTTCAAAGACAACAGTCTCAAAACTGATTAAAGGGGAGGATAGAAAATGAGTGAAAAAAATCTACCGATAAAAATAGTCCTTCAAAAAACTACAGATACTCAGAAGAATCAAGGTGGTGGCAGTCTAAAGTTTTTTGGCGAAGTGACTCCAGAATTACAAAGGGAGATCTCTCAAAAATTCCGGGACGTTTTGGACTTTTATGAAGATGTATTTACAGAAAATGAACTTACACCTGCTGTAGGTAAAATCACTGTAAAGCCGGAAGCTATTGCAAAGTCGCACAAACCAAATGATCTTTGTCGTGAATGTCCCATTATTGGTAGCGAAGACTTGGACGAAATTTATATTAAGGTTACTAAAAAATCCATTGAAAAAACCGTCGCATTAATTCAAAATCCGCCGACAAAAGCGTTTCGGGCGAATTTAACCGCTATTTCTAATATTCAACCTATAACAGCAGACGAAAAAATATCGCAAGATCTGACTGAGATTTCATCTCAAGGGAAATTGGAAACTATTAAGAGCAAAATTAAAGTGAAAATCTTCGATTTTAATGATGACTTCGACAATGTTCAAATCGTGAATTATATTATGAAGAAACTTTCGGATTACGGATTTGCAGAAAAGCACGAATTAATTATCTACGGAGATCAAATCAAGTTTATAAAAATCCAAGTTTCTTCATACGAGGATATAATTAAAATAGCCTCAATAAATGGTGTCAAGTCAATTGATTTTTTTCAAGAATATTCGCTTCCACTAAATGAATTTTTAGGGACCGATATAAAAACTGCTTTGGGAAAAGAGTATTCTGACAGTGAAACGACGATAGGTATTATCGATGGAGGGATAAGTGATGATAATGCATATTTAAAACCATATATTGTCGCACGTGAAAAATATGTAAATGAAAATTATCAAAATCCAAATCATGCAACATTTATTGCATCTACTATACAATATGGCAATAAATTAAATGGAATCATTGCATCCAGCCCGAAAAGATTTAAGTTTGTTGATATATTGCTATACCCAACAGTAATCCTAAATTTGGACCTACGGATACCGTTGGTGAAGAAGAGCTAATGGAAATTATGGAAGAGGTAATGAAGAAGTATTCCTCCAAGGTAAAAATATGGAATCTTTCCCTTGGAATTGAAAGTAAAATTTGCACAGGCTCTATGTCTGATTTAGGTGTGTTTTTAGATTACATTCAAGACACATATCAGGTTCAAATATTTGTCTCGAGTGGTAATCTTAATTCCATACCTCTAAGAGAATGGCCAGCTCAGTCAGATATGGGAGAACGAGATAGAATTATTTCACCAGCAGATTCTGTTAGAGCCATTACAGTAGGATCTTTAGCTCTTTATGACGCTGAGAATTCTATTGTCAAAGCAAATGAACCTTCTCCCTTTAGTAGGCGAGGCCCTGGCGCAAATTACATAGTTAAACCTGATGTCGTTGACTATGGAGGAAATCTTACGAAAGATTTTTGTATAGATGGACTTGGCATAAAAGGGTTAGACACCAAGGGAAATGTAATTGAAGGGAATGGTACAAGCTATTCTAATCCAAGAGTAGTTCAAAAGTTTGCCTCTGTCTATGACGAAATGGTTGAAAAAAATCTTCTGTTAGCAAAAGCAATGATTATTCATTCTGCCAGAATGCAGTCACGAGAGCTTTTGGAGCAAAACCAAGATAATATTAAGTACTATGGTTTTGGTATGCCTGCTGTTAATGTACAAGATATTTTGCAATGTAGCGAGGATGATGTAACCCTTGTGTTTCGCCAAAAAGTACCTCAAGGATCACATCTTGAAATGTTCAATTTTCCCTATCCAAATTCGTTAATCCGAAACGGAAAATGTTATGGCGAAATTGGGATGACTCTTGCCTATAATCCTATTCTTGATGATCGCTATGGTAGAGAGTACTGCAGAACCAATATTGATGTAAGTTTTGGCACTTACAAATATAATCCGGACTCTGGTAAAACTGATTTTTCTGGAGAGGTCCCTCTTGAGTGTTCGTGGGATGAAAAATTTGAAAAAGCCAGAGTTGAAAATGGATTCAAATGGAGTCCGATTAAATCTTATTATAGAAAAATAAGTAGAGGAATTCAACTCGGAGATGGATGGAAAATACGTATTGACATGAATCCAAGGAACGGGTTAAATGTTTTGGCCCAAGAATTTGTTTTGATCTTAACCATAAAAGATCCTGCAGGGCATGATATTTACTCAGAAGTTATTAATGGCCTTAGAGCGAGAGGATATGCCACCAGCAATCTCGAAACCAGACAGCAAATCCGTCAGAGGCAATAGCACTCCAACATTATCTCAGACAAATACTTTGCATCTAAATTGAGCAAATGACACACTTAGGTGGAGTCCGAATACAAATTTGTGTTCGGACTCTTTTTATTTAATTATTTATTTGACCTTGACCATACTTCTACGGACAGCTTATCTTGAAGGCCAAGCAGCATATGCCATCTGGCCAATAAGAAAATTTTAAGGAATTCTATATTTTACAATCTCGTTTAAATTCAAAGTCTGATCTTTTGAAAGTGAATTAACAATAGAAAGGGTACAAAAGTTTTATCCATTTATAGTTAATATTGGTTAGTAATTTAGATGGTTTTCAATTTCTATTTTGTTATTTCTTCCTATATTTCCTATTTATAAAATCAATTTTTTCACTTCCTTGAGTGGAAAATATCAAAAGTATAAAATAATTTGTTTATATTTCTAATGTAAAAATATTTAATAAGTGCTAATGCTTGGTTCCTTTTCATTTTACTTTCCTACATAAATTTGTTGTAATGTCATTAATATGCAGCGATTTATTCTATAATTTATGTTCATTATACCGATTATGCATTTTAAAAATTTTTTCATTGAATTTTATGTTATGATAATGTTGTTAAAAATTAAAGAGCAAACCTATCAAAAGGTAGGGACGCAAAGCCACAGGTCTAATGCGAGAATGCTAGGATAGCTGGGTTGCCATGTTTACATGTATAATAATTAAATTGATGAATCTATGTTTTGATTTTTTCATTATTAAAACCTGTCCATTGTAAAACAACCGCAACCATTCTAATACCACGTGCTAGAGTTTTTCGATACTCAATCATACTCTTCGTGGAATGTGGAATTATTGTCGAGTTAGACTTTTACATTTTGGCAGGTTTTTTATTTGTATTCGATTTCCAACATTTTTGTAATTCATAACATAAATACACAATTAAAGAAAAAAAGGAGATTTAAAATAGGAACTTACAGCATTGTGAAAAAAGCAGATCGGTTAGCAATTAGCGTAAAGGGACATATGGATACTCCAACCGCAGAAAAATTTGTCAAAGAATATCAACAAGAGGTCGGTAAAATTATCCCATCTCAGTATATCTTGGATGTAGATGGCAATGAGTTAAGCGTCGTTACAGCCGATATGCAGGAATCGCTGAAGAGCTGCTTTAAACTTTATCAAAGTACTGGTTTTAAAAAAGTTATCCTGCACATCAACAAAAGCAATGCCATCCTTTCCATGCAGGTGAAACGTATTGCATCGGCAGCCGGTCTTCAGAACTTCTCCATTGTTTCATGAAGATACGGTTTTTTACTATTCAGAAGCTGCCGAAAGATAGCGCAAACATTCATACGAGTTAAAACGTCGATATGGATCTTTTGATCCACCTAAATTAAATTGGAAATATTTTAAAAAAGTCATCACAAAGGGGCGTATTCCATGTTTCCATTCGAAATTTGCGGAATCGAGGTACAGCATGGAGACATTGTCGAAGATAACACAAAATACATTGAACATTTTCAGAAAATGGGAAAAAATGTTGAACACTTTTTCCGTGATATTTTCGGCCGAAACAAACGTTATCGAATTGATTTAAAAAAAGAAAGCAGTCTGACTTTAGCGATTGCTGCAGCAAAAAAGGTATTGAAAAAAACCGGTACATCTGCAAAAGATCTGGATATGATCATTTTTTCAAGTTATCTGCCAGAATATGTCGCACCGCCAAGTTCAGTTTTGCTTCATTATGCATTGGGTGGAAAAGAAGAATGCATCTGTTACGACATTAATGTCGACTGTACCGGCATGTCCACTGCCCTAGGAATAACAGCCAAATACTTGTCAGCTAGTGAATCTACAAATAAAATTTTGATTGTCGGATGCGATATCATCAACATGGCGGCCGACCCAAACAGCGAATACAGTTATGGTATTTATGGTGATGCTGCATGTGCAATGATTATTCAAAAGACGAAATCAGACTGTGGTTTAGTAGACTCAAAATTCTGGGTTAATTCTGAAGAACATGCGGATATTGTTTTTCCGGGCTGCGGATTTTCTAAGCTTTTTCAAGTCAAAGATCCCAGTAAGCTGCGGCTGCGCTGGAAACCAACAGCCACTGTGAATATTCAGGATGCAGCAGAAAAAATTCTGGCACTGCTGAAACGAAACAATCTGACTGTAAAAGACATAAAAATGTTCTGCTGCTCCCAGTCAGTCTACAAATTTCTTCAAAAAATCAGGACTTTGCTATCGATTGACAAAAAGCAAAGTCTTTATGTTGGTGGAGAGTACGGATATACAGGGACAACCAGCCCATTTATTGTCCTGTGGAAATCACTTCAGGAAGGGCTTGTGCAAAAGGGCGATTATGTTGTGATTTGGACATTCGGTTCAGGAAGGACAAACATTATTCTTTTACTGAAATATTAAAGCAAACATCGTACCGTGTGGAAAGTAAAAATCCGGTAATCTATTAAAATTAAATGTATAAGATCAAAAAGTCACTGGGACTCTTTAACGGAGTTTCCAGTGACTTTTTAGCATAATGATGTTGTCACATTCAGTCTTGATTCTGACCACATCCGTGTTCACCACAGGTGTGCCCTTCACCATGTCTTTGATCATGGTGGTCACAATGCACGTTCGGATCAAATTGCAAAGAGTTGGAAAGCAAAGCCTGCACAGCATCGTCTGCGCTGCCAGAAACGCCGCCATAAATTTTGATGCCAGCTTCTGCGAGTGCTGTTTGAGCACCTCCGCCAATTCCCCCGCAAATCAGTATATTTGCATGATGCGCCGTTAAAAATCCAGCGAGTGCACCATGGCCGCTTCCCATTGTATCGACGACTTCTGCACCTGTCATTTTGCCGTCTTGAACATCATAAAATTTGAAAGTTTTCGTATGACCAAAATGCTGAAAAACCTGCCCGTTTTCATAAGTGACTGCAATTTTCATTCTTTTTACCTCCGAAATCATCTGATCAAAATATTGGTTTTCGTGGCAATGCCGCCTACAGCCCCCGCCACATAACTTTCCGTAAGATTTGCACAGTACATAATCACCACCGGAAATTTTCAGGACTTTCCCATTAACCAAAACATCTGCAATTTTTTTACGGGCTTCATTGTAAATACTTTGAACGGTTGTCCTGCCAATATGCATCTGTTGTGCACATTCTTCCTGTGTATAGTCCTCCAAATCAATTAGCCTTATGGTTTCATATTCATCCACCGTCAAAACAACGCTTTCTGCAGCGGAAGATTTGTTAGGCAAAAACAAGCAGTGCTTTGGCATGCAGCAAACATGACGCTTTTTTTGCGGTCGTGGCATAAGCAGCCCTCCATTTCCGACATATGTCATTTAATATAATACTTCTGTTCTTGCCATATGTCAAGTATTATTTTTTGCAGTGTCTGCACAATCAGGAAAACCGACAGCTTTTCCGGAAAAATTAATATTTTTGCTTGTGCATGCTTGATTTTAGACATCGAATAGACTAAAATTGAGAATCGAAAAATGAAAAGAATGATGACTAAAAGCATAAAAATATACATGATTTATGGGAGCTCAAAGATACGGAGATAAGTCAGAAAAGCTGCAAAATTTCATTCACAAACAAATAGCATCATTTTGAAAAGGAATGTGACGTTACCATGAAAATTTATAAATACATGATCAGCATTACCGGTATTCTTGCTGCAATCAATTTCTTTCTTACTGTCATATTAGAATGGAGAATTCATGGCGTAGTCTACAGCGCCTGTTGGGGACATGAAAGCTTCTATCGAGGCCTTTTCTCGGGTGTCTTCGTTAGCTGTACCTTAGCTTTAATGACATCCATCCTAAATTATTATGTTGAGAAAGGAAAGGTCAATGCGTCCATTAAATATCATGCGAACCAAGTCTACCATATTGCCAATATTGGGAAACTGCGTTTGGAAGAACTGACTTACAATGCAGATATGACCATGGAAGACGCCAAAAAGCTTTGGGAAGAATGCTACGACATTGATTTGCAGCTCAAAAATATTTTTATTGATGCCTCTCTGAATGAATCTAAAAGTATCAATAACCATATTCTAAAAAGAATTGACTTGATTATGCTAAAATTTGAAAATATAGGCGCAGCTGCATACGACTATGAGCATGGCCGCTGCTCATGGCCTGAATTGTCAAACTGCGCCCAAACGGAAATTATGGAATTGTCTGATATTCTAGGGAGAGAAGAGAGTTTTGTGAAACGAATTATGAGATGACGAGGCAATAAAAAATCAGAGTTCCATTTTTTTGAGAAGATTGGCCATTTCGATAGCCCCCTCTGCACACGCAAAGCCTTTGTTTCCGGCCTTTGTGCCGGCACGCTCCACCGCCTGTTCGATGTTCTCTGTTGTCAGCACGCCAAACAGAACCGGCACACCGCTTGTAAGGGCGGACTGCGCGACTCCTTTGGAAACTTCATTGCAAACATACTCATAGTGGCTGGTGCTTCCACGGATGACGGAACCAAGACAGATGACTGCATCGTATTTTGCGCTTTTTGCCATTTTTAAAGCAACCAGAGGAATTTCAAATGCACCCGGCACCCAAGCCACATCAATATCATCCTCCTGCACACCGTGTCTCTTCAAACCATCCAGAGCTCCGCTGAGCAATTTGGATGTAATGAATTCATTAAAACGCGCAGCAACAATGCCAATTTTAAGGCCATCGGATACTAATTTCCCTTCAAATACATGCATATTATAAATTCTCCTTTATTCCTTTGTTTATATTTATAGAGATAAGTTTAAATTTTATTTTTACAGCAAATGACCCATTTTCTGCTTTTTGGTCTGCAGATAAAACGTATCATAGGCAGTCGGCTTCATGCAGATCGGAACACGCTCCACAATTTTCATGCCAAAATCTTTTAGCTGATAGACTTTATCCGGATTATTGGTAAGCAGGCGAAGCGTTTTTGCCCCCAGATCCTGAAGAATCTGAGCACCAATGTAATACTCCCGCATATCCCCGGGAAATCCAAGCGCGAGATTCGCCTGCAAAGTATCCATTCCCTTGTCCTGCAAGGCATAGGCCCGCAGCTTATTCAGAAGCCCGATTCCACGGCCCTCCTGACGCATATAAAGCAGAATGCCGCGGCCTTCCTGCTGAATCTGCAGCATTGCTGTTGCCAGCTGCTGCCCGCAATCACAGCGCAGGGAACCAAAGGTGTCCCCTGTCAAACATTCAGAGTGAACTCGGCAAAGCAGGTTTTGCCCGTCCCCAATGTCGCCCTTCACAAGCGCAACATGGTGTTCTCCATTGAGTTTATTCCGGTAGCCATACGCTTTAAACTCGCCGTATTTGGTCGGAAGGTTTGCGACTGCCACACGTTCCACCAGATGGTCATGCCGTTTCCGGTATTCCTGCAAATCTTTTATGGTAATCATTTTAAGGTGCCATTTCTCAGCAAACTGAGTCAGTTCTTTTGTGCGCATCATTGTACCGTCGTCCCGCATAATTTCACAGCAGAGACCGCACTGCTGCAGGCCAGCCAGCCGCAGCAAATCCACTGTCGCCTCCGTATGTCCTGCCCGCTCTAATACGCCGTTTTTCCGTGCCCGCAGTGGAAACATATGGCCTGGTCTGCGGAAATCTTCTGGTTTAACATCATCTTGTACACACATGCGTGCCGTTATGCCGCGCTCCTCAGCAGAAATTCCCGTCGTTGTACGAACCGAATCAATGGAAACTGTAAAAGCTGTCTCGTGATTATCTGTATTGTCTGCAACCATCTGCGCAAGCTGCAGTTTGCTGCAGTATTCTGGACTCATCGGCATACAAATCAGTCCCTTTGCATGAGAGGCCATAAAATTTACATTTTCTGTCGTGGCAAATTCTGCAGCACAAATGAGGTCACCTTCGTTTTCCCGTTCCGGATCATCTGTTACCAAAATAAGCCGGCCCCGCTTCAAATCATCCAGTGCTTCTTCAATGGTGTTGAACTGTAACATTGTGTTCCTCCTATTCTTCTAATTGCCGAAGAAGTCCCATGTCAAACCACTTTCAGCTGGTTTAGACGAAACAAACTTCTCGACATATTTTCCAATGCAGTCATTTTCCAAATTAACAAGACTGCCGGCATGTTTAGTGAGCAATGTGGTCATCTCTGCAGTGTGCGGAATGACGGACACGCTGAAACTGTTTCCAGTAACTTCCGCCACGGTCAAACTAATACCGTCCACCGCAATGGAACCCTTCCGAATGATATACTTGAAAATTTCCGGCGCCGTACGGATGGTAAACCAAACAGCATTTCCATCTTTTCGTTTGGCTTGGACAGTCCCGGTCCCATCAATATGCCCAGTCACGATATGCCCGCCAAACCTGCCGTCTGCAGGCATGGCCCGCTCTAAATTGACCTTGTTTCCGGAATGGAGCTGCCCGAGGGAAGAGCAGCGAAGCGTTTCGTGCATGACATCTGCGGAAAAACTGTGATCTGTAAAAGAGGTGACGGTCAGGCAAACCCCGTTCACAGCGATACTGGCCCCACACGGCAGGTCATTCAAAACCGTTTTGGCGGAAATCGTCAAGACAGCCGATGCTGCTGTTTTGTCGAAAGACTGGACAGTGCCGACCTCTTCGATAATTCCGGTAAACATTAGACCACCCGGCTTTCCAAAAGCAGGTCACTCCCAAGACGGGTAACCGTCGGTTCTGTCAGATGAAATGCGTGGTCCGGAGAATCAGCGCCAAGACCACCCACCGGCGTTTTTGCTTCCGCACCGCCCAGAATTTTCGGGGCAATGTAGGCCTGTACTTTGTTTACAATGCCGCTCTGCAGAGCAGACCAGTTCAGTGCAGCACCGCCTTCTAGAAGAATACTGCCAATCCCTTTCGCTCCAAGTTCCGTCACTAAGGCTTTCAAATCCGTATGCTTGTTTTTTTCCGGCAGCATCAAGATTTCACATCCGGCTTTTCGGTAGGGCACCTGCTTCTCTGCATCCGTACAGCAAGTTGCAAGGATAGTGGGCACCTTGGCGGCTGTTGCAACAATGTAAGATGAAACAGGTGTACGCAGATGCGTATCACAGACAATTCGGACTGGATTTCTGCTGTCTGGTATCCGGCATGTCAGCCGAGGATTATCTGCAAGGACCGTACCGACGCCGGTCATCACAGCCATGCAGCGGTTTCGGTCCTGCTGAACCCGCTGCCGAGCAAACTCTCCGGTAATCCACTGCGATTTTCCGGAAACAGCGGCGATTTTCCCATCCATTGACATCGCATATTTCAAAATGACAAACGGCAGCTTCGTTTGGATATAGTACAGAAATGGCTCATTCAGCTGGTCACATTCTTTCTCGCATATCCCCTCTGTCACTTCAATGCCATGGTCCCGCAGGATACGGACGCCTTTGCCGCTGACCAGCGGATTAGGATCAGATGACCCAATCACGACGCGGCGGATACCAGCAGCCAGAATGGCATCTGTGCAAGGCGGCGTTTTTCCCCAATGGCAGCACGGCTCCAAAGTAACATACAAAGTCGCCCCAGCAGGAGACTCTGTGCAGTCAGCTAAAGCATTTCGCTCTGCATGAAGCCCGCCGTATTTTTGATGAAACCCTTTTCCAATGACTTTACCATCCTTGACAAGAATAGCACCGACCAAAGGATTGGGATCCACTTTTCCACAGCCCTGTTTGGCAAGTTCCAGTGCGGCTCGCATATATTCAGAATCCGTCAACGACAACACCTCCTGAATCAATAAAAAATTCCCTGAACAGACATTTGTTCAGGGAATTTTAGATAGAGTTAACAATGAAAGTCAAAAAACGCTCTGAAATGATTTTACCATCATCTCAGAGCGTTTCCAGAAATTGAAATAAAACGGTCCACAATCTTCTTTCATCCAGACTTTACTGTCGGCTTCGGAGTTACACCGAATCATGCCTTGCGGCTCGTGGGCTTTACCACCGGTAGGGAATTACACCCCGCCCTGAAGATATCCTATTCAGTTATTAGCTTAACTTTATCACATCTGATCATTTCTGTCAAGACACAGCATCAAAACAAATCGCTGCTTTCACTGCTGTCTAAATGAGCATCCCAAACCTCACGCGGAAGTGGTTTTTTCATTGCTGCCAGCAACAGACAGCCAACAATCATACCTACCGCAAGAGCAATAAAATACCCAAACGGATTGGTGATAGTCGGGAGAACGAAAATGCCGCCATGCGGTGCACGCAGCTGACAACCAAACAGCATTGACAATGCGCCGCTGATTGCAGAACCAATCGCCATAGAAGGAAGAACATGGAGCGGGTCAGAAGCAGCATATGGGATAGCCCCTTCTGTAATGAATGACAGGCCCAAAACATAGTTTACAATGCCGGACTGGCGTTCTTTGGGTGTAAAGCGGTTCTTAAACAAAGTGGTGCAAAGGGCAATTGCCAGCGGCGGAACCATACCGCCGATCATGCAAGCTGCCATAATGCGGAAGCCCATACCATCGGCACCCGGTGAGGCCAATTGTGCAGTGGAGAACAGGTAAGAAGCCTTGTTGATCGGGCCGCCCATATCCAGTGCCATCATGCCGCTGACGACCATGCCGAGAACTGCTGCCGCGCTGCCATGCAGGCTTGTCAAGGCAGCGGTAATTCCCTGATTGATCAGTATCATCAATGGATTTACCAATGCCATTACGATACCAATCATTAAAATACCTATTAGGGGATACAGAAGCACAGGTTTGATACCATCCAGTGACTTCGGCAGTTTTTTAAACGCCTTCTGTAAAAAGCGTACCAGATAACCGCCAATAAATCCGGACAAAAGAGCTCCAAGGAATCCGGCACTGATTTTTCCGCCAGCCGGATCAACAAATGTACTCCCGTTCATTGCCAAAATGCCGCCGACAAATCCAACTGCCAAGCCGGGACGGTCAGCAATGGCCATAGCAATATACCCGGAAAGAACTGGCAGCATCATATTAAAGGCAAATCCACCGACCGTTTTGAAAAATTTGGCCACCGCAGTTGTAGAACCGAAATTCGGTCCGCCGGTAATTCCATTGGCAGAATCGATTAAAAATGCCAGTGCAATTAAAATACCGCCGCCAGTTACAAACGGAAGCATATGAGAAACACCATTCATCAACTGCTTGTAAATCTGATGTCCAATACTGTCGTTTGATAAATCTGAAGAAACATCTGCTTTTGCTCCAGTGGAATGGTAAACGGGAACTTTGCCGTCCACAACGGACTGTATCAGTTCTTCACCTTTGTTGATTCCTGCAGTCACACTCGTAAAAAGTACCGGCTTTCCGTCAAAGCGGCTTGTTTCCACATCTTTATCTGCTGCAATGATAATGCCGTCACAGGCCGCAATTTCTTCGGGAGTCAGCTCATTCTTCGTGCCGTCTGCACCATTGGTTTCTACTTTTACGGGAATCCCCATTTGTTTCCCTTTTTGTTCCAGATTTTCGGCCGCCATAAAAGTATGGGCAATGCCGGTCGGGCATGCCGTCACAGCCAACACACGATATTTACTGGACTCCGGAGACTGCTCTTTTGGCGCTGTCTCTGGAACAGTTTTGTCGGCATGGGCCTGTTCAGCCGATTCTTTCGGAAACTTTTCCGCTTCCTGTTCGGTAATCAGCTGGAGAAACTCCTGTTTATCCTTTGCTCCCATCAGTTTTTCTTTAAATCCGGGAACCATTAACAAAGCAGCCAGCCGCTGCAGTGCCTGCAGGTGCAGGTCACTGCCGGATACAGGCGCAGCAATCATAAAAAACAAGTCAGACGGTTTGTGGTCCGGTGCCTGATAATCCACACCAGACGGTACAGTCATTGCCGCGATTCCTGCTTTCTTTACAGCATCCACTTTAGCATGAGGAATGGCAATTCCTCCGCCAATGGCAGTGGAAGTGTGGCTTTCCCGTGCAAGGATGCCTTCCTTGAAAGCGGCCTTATCCGAAATACACCCCTCTTTGTCGAGGAGGCCAATCAGCTTGTCTATTGCTGCATCTTTAGATGCAGCTGTTTCATTTAATGCGATACCATCTACCAACAGTAATTCGTTAATTTTCATGCTGAATGCTCCCTTCCCTTTCTAAAAACCTTTTCAATACTCATCTTTCCCATCTGTTTATTAATTAAGCGAAAATCCATATCTGCTGCCAAAAGCACAGCGGATATGAACCATCAGCTGTCCATAAGTAAACCATGCTCTTTCGCAAACGCTTGTGCACGAATGCGAATAGCCTGTGGGGTCGTACAGTCTGCAATGCTGTCGGCCAGCACCCTGCAATCGGCAGTATTGACTTTGCTGAGTATGTATTTAGCCTGCGGAATCGCACCTGCTGCCATACTCAATTCATCAAGTCCTAAACCCGTCAAAAGGGGAATTGCCAGCGGATCTCCAGCCATCCCGCCGCACATGCCAACTGAAATATGACTGTCATGTGCCGCCTGCGCAACATGCCGAATCAAAGAAATCACAGCAGGGTTAAAATAATCATATAAGTATGAGATTTTTTCATTTCCACGGTCAACTGCAAGCGTATACTGTACCAAATCATTGGTACCAATGCTGAAGAAGTCCACTTCTTTAGCAAGCGTACGCGCCATCAGAGCAGCAGACGGAATTTCCACCATAATACCGACAGGAATTTTAGCATCATACGCAATGCCTGCCTTGTCCAACTGCGATTTTGCTTCCTGCAGCATATTTTTTGCTGCCGTCAGTTCCTCATGCCCGGAAATCATTGGGAACATGATTCGCAGATTTCCGAATGCGCTTGCCCGCAGAATCGCCTTCAGCTGTGTAAGAAACAATTCTTTTTGGTCAAGGCAAAGCCGGATTGCACGATATCCCAAAAACGGATTTTTCTCCTTAGGAATCGAAAGATAACTAGTCTCCTTGTCGCCGCCGATATCCAATGTGCGGATGATGGCACTGCCTGTTCCGCTGGACGGAAAAGCCTCAGCAACTGCCTTGTATTCTTTAAACTGCTCTTTTTCTGTGGGAGCACTGGTGCGGGAAAGGAAAATCTGCTCTGTCCGCATCAAGCCAACCGCTTCTGCACCTTGATTCAAGCAGAAATCAGTATCTTTGGCAGCGCCTATATTGGCGGCAACAATCATACGCTTACCATCCGCAAGGACAGCCTTTTGTTTGGAGAATTTTTCCAAAATGGCACGCTGACGATTTTCTTTTTCCATCTTTTCACGATAAATCTTCAGTGTTTTTTCATCTGGAGAAATGATGCACTCCCCATTTTCACCATCCAAGATCAAAGTATCACCGCTGTGCACATGATCCAACAAATCGGTGACACCCACCACTGCCGGAATTCCCATAGACTTGGCAAAGATAGACGTATGTGCGGTTTTGCCGCCCTTTTCAGTTGCAAATCCAAGCACATATTGACGGTCAAGCTGAATGGTGTCAGATGCAGACAAATCGTCCGCTACTAAAATAACTTTTTCATGAATGGAAGATAACGTATTGCCAGCTTCTCCAGAAAGAATCTGTACAAGCCGTCTGCCTGCATCCCGCACATCTGCAGCACGTTCCTTCATATATGGGTTGGGCATATTTTCAAACAAGGCGGCAAATTGTTCTGTCACCTGTTTGACAGCCTGCTCTGCCGGAATCAGCTGTTTCCGAATCCGCTTTTCAATCTCCGGAACATATGCCGGATCTGCCAAAATGGACTTCTGTCCTTTCAGAATTCCAATTTGTTTTTCGTCCAGCATATTTGCAGAACGTGCAATCAAGTCCTCCACCGCCTGTACGGCATTCTTGACTGCCGACTGAAATCTGGCAGCCTCGGCATCTGCACAATCAGCTGAAATGGACTTTACTTCATGGACAACAGGCTGCCGATAAACAAATGCTTTGGCAATCCGAATACCCTCTGATACACCAATCCCTTTGCAGGATTCATTTCCCATAATTAATGACAGGCCTCCTTAATGTCGCCTGAGCAGCGAAAATTTATTGTTCTCCAAAATTATTTGCAAATAGCTTTTCCACAGCTGCCATTGCCGCCGTCTCATCATCGCCTGTCACCGTTACTGTAACTTCCTGACCAGCTCCCAGGCCAAGGCTCATCAGGCCCAATATGCTTTTTGCATCTATTTCGGAATCGGTGCCTACTTTTTTGAGCATAATAGTGGAAGCAAATGGGCCAGCAGTTTCCGTCAACAGCTGTGCCGGACGCAGATGGAAACCCTGCTTGCAGCCAATTGTAAATTGTTTCTGAATCATTGTTACACATTCTTTCTGCCAAGCTGGCGAATTCTAATTCTATACGATAATTTAGTGTCTCATACCCCGCACAGATTTTCTGTACAGTCAACAGTCAGGCCATTTTCATAGGCTCAACTGTAACCAGCGGAATGGACTTCATGACTTCCGCCTGTCCGCAAACCTGTGTTCCGGGTTTTGAAGCGGTAATTGTGCCCGCCGCAGTTGTTAATTGAGCAATCTCCCGCAGGGATAATCCATGCAGCAATGCATAGGCCAGAGAGCCAACCATGGAATCTCCCGCACCGGTAGCACTCTGCACAGGGATGTCCCATGAATGGACCCGGAAGGCTTCCTGCGCATCTGCAACAACAGCACCGTCTGCACCCATGGAGACAATCACCAAAGAAATGCCACTTTGAATCAATTCATGTGCAGCCTGCAGAACGTCCTGCGGTGTCTGCAGCTTTTTCCCCATTAATTGCTCCAGTTCATGAATATTCGGCTTTACTGCATAGGGAGTGCTCTTAAGACCTTCATGCAGGGCTTCCCCATCTGCATCCAAAATAGTCTTTGCACCTTGTTCCTTTGCAATACCTATTAACTGCGCATAAATATCCTGCGGCACTCTGGGGGGAAGGCTTCCGCTTAACACCACAATATTGGCACCTTGGCATAAAGACTGGAATTTTTTCCGAAACGCCTGCAAATCTTCAGGTGATACAGGGCATCCGCCTTCATTAAATTCTGTTGTTTTATGTGCCTTGCGGTCAAAAGCCTTCACATTCGTGCGGGTTTCCCCTTCAATTTCCAAAAAGTCCTGTGAAATCTGTTTCTGCTGCAAAAAGGTAAGCAAGCTGTGGCCAGTTGAACCTGCGACAAATCCTGTAACGATAGCTTCCGTTTGAAAATTATGCAAAACGCGCGCCACATTGATGCCTTTTCCGCCCGGATCCGTCTCCGAATGTACAACACGGTTAAGTTCATAAGGCTGCAGCGCCTGTATTTGAATTGTTCGGTCAATAGACGGATTCAATGCAACCGCAATTACTTTTCCATCCATCAAAGTTCCCTCCTGACAATTTCGTTTATTATTATGAAGCCTCTCCATCATTTTGGGGCATATCAACCATATAAAGCTGAATGCCCTTTTCCATCAGCTCCCGCTTTTGATCTTCAGAAATCAAAGTGCTGGTAATACAGCCGTCAACATCTGAAAGCGCACCAAACTTAGCAAAAGATACACGTCCAATTTTAGAATGATCCGCCAACACATATACCTGTTCGGCGACCTGCATCATTTTATGCTTGGTGGAAGCTTCCAACATATTAGGCGTCGTCAAACCAATATCAGTACTAAGCCCATTCGTTGCCATGAATGCTTTGTCAACGCGAATCCGCATCAGATTTTCCTCGGTTACCGGGCCGACAAGTGCCATCGTGTTAGAGCGCAATGTTCCGCCCACAGAAATCAGGGTGACATTCGGCAGATTGGAAACTTGCTGCATCAAATTAATGGAATTGGTTACTACGGTCAGCTGCCTAAAAGAAGCAAGCTGAGCCGCCAGATAAAGCGTGGTAGTCCCTGAATCAATCAGGACAGAGTCCCCATCCTCAATCAGGGACGCTGCTTTGACCGCGATCCGCTGTTTCTCTTCACGAAAACAATCTTTCTTGTCATTATAAGTCTGTTCCATTCCAACAGACTCCATACAAATTGCACCGCCATGCGTTCGTTTAAGCTGCCGCCGCTTTTCTAATTCTGTCAGGTCACGGCGAACAGTGGATTCCGAAACATTGAAAAGGCTGCACAGCTTGCGAACTGATGCACGGGCATTATTCTGCACATATTTACAAATCCCCTGCAAGCGCTCTTCCTCGTACACAGGGAAGCGCCTCCTTGATTAATTATAGATGTTCATGACTGTTTAGAACTGGTATTATCGTATCATCAATTTGCAAAGATGTCAATAGTATCTGAAATATAAATATTTGCGCACCTTTTATTGTCACACATATATAAAAATGTAGGCATTATTATAGGCATTATCACAAATTCATGCAGAATGCATAAGTACTTCATTCGTGTATCTGCCCTTATCACCCATAATTTTAAAGAACATGGTTTTATAATCCATCATAATCAGTCATTTTAAATTCAAGTTTGGTCAATATCTGCTTAAATTATCTATTATAATTCCTGATTGAATGATTGACCTTGCTTGATTTATGTTTGAAATCAGTCATGATTCGGTCAAAATGGCACTTTCTCTAAAAATCAAGCATGGATGATTCAACAAAACCATACTGCCATAATGAAACAGATGACTGCATTGATATCCCAGAAAGAGGGACATAAGTACAGTCATCTGTTTTCATTTATCTTTATAAATCCAGAATTAAACTATTTTGTCTTTAAATACAAATCAAATGGTAGAAAAAAAGGTGTTACTTTCACAAAATGAAAAACACCATTTTTTCTTATGATTAAACAACAGGAAAAAGGGAGCAAGCGAATCGGCCGCCTAGAAGGGCTATTTCTAATGCGGTTTAGGAAAAAACGAGGTTCTCTTACAAATGTGCTCTCTCCCGAGGACTAAGTTTATTGTATCATAAATTGCATGAAGAATCGACAATTTGGCCGTCATTTGTAAAAAGTTGCATGCTATATGTTGTAATTTTATCTAGTGCGTGCGCTGCCCCACAAAACGTCTCCGCATAAAACGCTCTGCAGCTAGCCATTTCCCTTATTTCACCTGTTGTTTTAACATGATCCATCAGATACTTTTAAGGTTGATGTCTAAAAGCACTGGTTCCGATCTGGACACAGGGATGTGAAAGCTTCAAATTTCAACTGTATTTTCCTGACGAACTTCAGATCATATGAGGATTCAGCTATCCGATACAGCATTTCTGTCCTTCTTATAAGAAACAATTGCTGTTGACAGAAACCAGCCATCTTGAAAGGTCTGCAGCAGACTCCCGTTATATTTATTTACAGAAGAGCGAACACTCTGCAGTCCAATTCCATGAAATTGTGAATCTTTCTTTGAAGTTTTCAGTTCTTGATTACCAACCAGTGGATTTTCAAGAACCGTATTTGCAATCCGGAAAATCAAAAAATCATTTCGCGTATGAATTCTAACATCAATGAGTCTTTGCATTGGGTCCGGTACTTTGCAACATGCTTCCAGCGCATTGTCTAAAAGATTTGCCAGAATGATGCATAAGTCGGACTGGAAAATACAGCTATCCTGAACCGGCGGAAGAGATGCATCAATTTTAATCGAGATATCATGCTGTTTGGCCTGCTTCACTTTTTCATTCAGAATCGCGTCAGCAACCGCAACACCTGTAAATGCTCGGTTGTCATCAATACCTGACGTGCAGGAAATGCTTTGGATATATTTTCGCGCTTCCTGAACTTTTCCATGCATAAGCAATCCGTCAATTGCAGTTAAATGGTTGTCAAAGTCATGAAAAATTTTTGCATTTGTCTGATACATTTGATGCATCTGGGAATATTTTTGCTCGGCCATTCGTGCTTCCCCCTGCAATTTTTGATTAGCAACTTGCTCCTTGTGGTATTCTTTTAAACTATTTAGATACTGTGTAACTGCAAACAAACCTATCAAAATGATGATGCCGCAGATTCCGATAATGTACTCCGCATAACGGCTTCTTTTTTTAGAAACAAATTCAATAAAAATGGACAGCAGCGCCAATCCCACCAAGACCACTGCAAGATAACTGAAAGCAGAGATTGCAATCCCTTTTGTCCTCTGTTTAAACAGTTTATATAAATAAAACAGACAGCAGTCAATGAGTTTATCAATGATCAGATAAATACATCTTATATATCCAGTTTGATAAAACAGGTTATACAAGGATACATGATTGACATAACTGATAATCGTAATCAGAAAACTTTCCTGCAGAGTTAAAATAACGATATATGCTACACTGCCGAAGACTGCACGAAGGGCTTTGATATGGCAAATCATCATCCCGGCACCGGCAATCAGCAAGATGGAGGCCAACATAGCGGCCCAAGAAAAGAGAGCGGCCATATTCAGCAAAGTAATAATTGCTGTATACATACACACAGCCAGCCATTTCATCTGTATCTGCTTGTTTCCATCATATCTATTCTTACCAAGTGTTTCGACAACGCTGATTCCCAGATAACCTTCCACAGCAGTCGCCAAAATTTCAATGCACCAAAAGACAGCTGTCATAGATTTGCGCCCCAATATTTGCAAAGTCTTTCCTGCACAGACGGCAGATTTGGCCGGCTGATTTTAATTTGTGTTCCATCCCTGCACACTGCACAGCCATTTTCAATGCGCATAATATGTAAAATATTGACGATATAGCCCCTATCAATAAAAAGAAAATTTTCCGCAGACAGTTCCTCATACACCAGCTTCAGCGGCTTCCTCTGCGCATAAACAAGATTGGACAGCAAATGAAAGTAGCTATTCCTGTTGGCTTTGTTGACATATACGATTTCTTTGTAGGGAATCCGGATCAAACCATGAGTAATGCTTTTAAAGACATAAGACTGGTTTTCTTCAATTCGCATGACCTTAACGGCATCCTTCAAAGCTGGAACCAGTCTCTGCTCCAGTTGTGATTTTGGAATGTACCGAAAAACAGATAGTGCATAGGCATCTATTGCATACTCACAATGGGATGTTAAAAAAATGATAAGGCAATTCGGCAGACTTTTATGTACACGTTGGGCAGTTTCCAATCCACCGGGTGCAGGCATTTCAATATCCAAGATAGCCAGATCATATCGCTCGCCGGTTTCTATCTGCCGAAGAAGATCTCGGCTGCATGAATACGCCTTAACGGTTACAGCAATCTGCATATTGCGAAACGCCGACTGAATATCCTGACACACAATCTGCAAAAAAATTTTATCGTCATCACATACCGCAAGTGAAAACATATTCCGCATCTATCCTTTTCTGTCTCAAATGGAATGTGTATTATAAAAATCGTGCACTTCAGCACCTCAATTATCTGCATAAATTATAACACAATGCCAGTCAATCGGAAATATTTGTCTGTTAACAGTCAAAAAGTGCAAGTGAACAGGAAGGAATTCTGGATATAAAACAACAAAAGAACACATCCTGCATGTGTAAAAGCAAGATATAGAAATTTGCATAATGTGAATAATTTTCACAAAAGTCAAATGCATATCTGCTGCGCATGAAATGAAAAGCCATGTACTTTTATGATTCGTGCGGTCCGAAAATCACTTTTCTATTGCAGCGATGATGCACATCTCCATGTATCAGTGATTCCGTTTGCGAGTTTCCCCAACGTGTTTCCTGTACAGGGGGCGACCACAAGCAAATCAATCATTTTTTGGGGACCAAGCGGTTCTGTACCGGTAATGGTACGGATCGGCGCCCGGGAAGTAATATCTTCAACTTTCCACAGGAAGTCTGATGCGCGTCCGAATCTCGTATCCGTATTTGCGGCAGTTTCACTCATAATCGGAAGAATCTCATAGCCCAGTTTCCTTAAGGCAAGCATCTGCTGCAGCGCACGGTCAAACGTGCAGAAGGAACCACACATTGCAAATCCCAAAACTGGTTTTTCCATTTTTCTCACTCCTTCATCATTTCATAAACAGTACGTTTGATAATTTCTCCTGCTGCACGCGGCGCAACTTTGGCTGGAAGTGAAAACGCATGCATGGCAGCAATACCAAGCTTCTTCGCTGCCGCCATATCGACACCCCCAGGTGCAGAGGAAAGATCAATCAGCAGAGTCCCGTGCGGATAAGCAGCCAACACATCACTCGTAAAGAGCATTGCCGGGACTGTATTGAAGAGAATATCATAGTTTCCCCCATCCCCTAACCTGTCAGTCGGAACAAAGTGACACCCCAGCGCTTCAATGCGGGCCGCTGTCTGCGGCTTTCTCGTTGTTGCAGTCACATCTGCCCCCAGTGCACGCAGCCGCGGAACCAGCTGGCTGCCAATCCGGCCAAAACCGGCAACCAGACATTTGCTGCCGCAAATGGTACCCGGAAATTCCTGCATTGCATATTGAAGCGCCCCTTCTGCTGTAACGACTGCATTACGAAGCGCAAAATCTTCGCGGGAATAATAGTTTTGCAATTTTAAATCTGCCAGACGCGGACACATCGACAATGCCCGTTCTGTGACACCGCCAAACACACGGTGGTCCTGAATCTTTTCCGCAAATTCCTGATTCAGCAGAATAGGGTGCTCTGCATACTCGGCTTTTACGGTTTCCCCATCAATCGTAACAGGCAGTGGAAGCAGCAAAGTGCTGCATACCGATACGGTCCTGTGCAGATTCGCTTTCTGCACGTTTTCGGTCAGATCTGCATTTTCAAAGCCACAGGCGAAGACTTTATACCCATCTCCGGCAATCGATTCTGCAAGTGCCAGCTGCCGCTGATCACCGCCGATAATTCCAATGTTGTTTCGTTCAAACATCATAACTGATTACCTCCAAAATTCATGTACTATACTATGGGAAACAAGGAAATGGTGTTCCCATAGGACATCATGATGCAGAGGCTGATATTTTACAGGTATATCTTGCATTTAGGCATAAAATTGATTATGATAGGTAATGATCGCTGATTAAAAATATACTTGCGCTTTCTGGCGCTTTTGGGATTAAAGGAGTTGTCCATCTATGAACGATGTTCTGTCTCGTGTAAAAAAAGTCCATTTTGTGGGGATCGGCGGCAGCGGTATGTGTCCAATCGCTGAAATTTTAATTCATCATGGCTATGAAGTTTCCGGTTCCGACAACGCAGAGTCCGATACCCTGCAGCGCATTCAATCCTATGGGATTCCGGTATATATGGGACAGTGTGCAAAAAATGTAGAGGGAAAGGAACTGGTGGTCTACTCCGCAGCAATTAAATCAGATAATCCGGAACTAGTTGCTGCTAAAAAGGCAGGAATTCCCTGCATTGAGCGCAGTGTTATGCTCGGTATGGTAACCAGCCGCTATCCGAAAAGCATCTGTGTTTCCGGCACACACGGAAAGACAACAACGACCGGCCTTATCACATCCATTCTGCTCGACGCAGGTGCGGATCCAACAGCTGTCATCGGTGGAAAATTGCCCCGCATAAATGCAAACGGGCGTGCCGGTTCCTCTGATAAAATCGTTGTGGAGTCTTGCGAATACGTAGATACTTTTCTGCAGTTACACCCTTATCTCGCTGTCATTTTAAATATTGACGCCGATCATCTGGATTATTTTAAAACACTGGATAATATAATTCATTCTTTTCGCCAGTTCGCAAAACAGACATCTGACATTCTCGTGGTCAATGGGGATGACACCAATACTCGAAAAGCAGTGGATGGTTTAACCCATGCAAAAATCATCACCTTTGGCAAAGGGGAAAACTGCATGTATCGTGCTGTCAATATTGCTGACACAAAGCAGGCACGTGAAAATTTTGATATTCTGAAAAATGGGAAAATTCTCTGCAACGTCACACTTTCCATTCCCGGCAAACACAACATTTACAACGCACTTGCTGCATTTGCGGTGTGTGACCTGATGGGGATTTCTGCGGAACAGATTCAGAAGAGTCTGCACACTTTCACCGGTGTTCACCGCCGTTTCGAGATACTTGGCAAATATGAGGGTGTTACGATTGCAGACGATTTTGCACATCATCCCACAGAACTCACCGCTACGCTGACCGCCGCCATGCAAATGGGATTTCATGAAGTTTGGGCAATTTTTCAGCCACATACTTACAGCCGTACTGCCTTACTCCTGGACGATTTTGCAAAAGCGCTGACAATTCCTGACCATGTCATTGTCTCAGAAATTCTGGCCGTGCGTGAAACGAACACTTACCATATTTACGCAGAAGATCTGGTGAAAAAAGTGCCGGGTGCCGTTTACCGCAAAACTTTCCCTGAAATTGCAGATTATGTGATGGAACATGTCAAGCCCGGCGATCTCATTCTGACAATGGGCGGCGGCAATATTTATCAATGTGCAGACATGATTGTAGACCGCTACAAGGCACATACCGAAAAGTAGGCCGTCATCACAGAATTTATGAAAATGCAAGATTAAAGGCCGCTGCAGCATCATGAAATTACTGCAGCGGCCTTCCTTGTTTTTGTGAAAGAATAAGAAAGCCGAAAATTTCCAGGCTTAATAAACAGCGCTCAAAGGGTTAATCACACCGTACTCCTTGTTTTCCGCGTCATCCATATACTTAATAGCTTTTCCGGCACCGAGTGCCACACAAAGATCAGAATCCTCTGCCACATGAACCGGCATTTTGACCTTGTCCGCAATATACTGGCTAAGTCCATACAGTTTTGCAGAACCGCCGGTCATAACAATACCATCCACATAAATATCGCCCAACAGTTCCGGCGGTGTCTTTTCCAGCATTTCCTGCAAAATATGTGTAATCTCAGCAGCCGGATCGAGCAATGGCGCAACTAGCTCTTCACTGTTAACGTCAACCCATGCGGGTAAGCCGGTGTTGGCATCACGGCCTTTTATCCGGCAAACCACTGGTTCAGGGCGCTGTATAATACCGCCCGCTGCAATTTTGCAGCTCTCTGCCATACGATCACCAATGATCAGGTCATACTTATTCCGGACATAGTGTATAATTGCCTGATCAAACGCAAAACCGGCTGTTTTAATGGAACGTGCAATGGACAGCCCGCCCAGCGAAATCACACCCATATCCGTAGCGCCGGCACCCACATCAATGACTAATGAACCATGCGGATTGGCAACATCTACACCGGCACCCATAGCCGCCGAAACCGGTTCATCTATCGAATAAACGCGGCGCACACGTGCACGGCTCACAGAATTAACAATTGCACGGCGTTCCACGCCCGTAATCTGGCACGGCAGACTCACTACTGCACGCGGCATGACATGGGTATGAATGATTCTTTTCTCACCAAGCTGCTGAATATAATAGTTGACCATATAACGTGCAAGTTCAAAATCGGATATAACACCCATTGTCAGCGGATGAATCACTTTTATTTGATCACTGGTGCGCCCGAGCATGTCAAACGCCTTGCTGCCTACTGCCAGCACTTCATCAGTTGCTGTGCGTACTGCCACGACAGCGGGTTCATTAACCACAATGCCCTTGCCCTCTACATATACTTTTACCGCATACGTACCAAGGTCAATTGCAATATCGGTACCGAGCACATAATCACATCCATTCTTTAAATTTAAATACGTATTCCATGACAGTTGATTTCCTGACAGCAGCTGTCAAATGGCAAACATCCGCCAACAGAAAATACAGAAAATAATCTCTAATCTATTTCCGTACAGCTTATTATAATATAATCCCTCAGCATTTTCAATCCTTATCTGCCACTTCCTCCGGAACTGCAAAAGTTGCAGCCGCACAAGTAACAGACCGGGCGCCTGCCTGCAGGAGCTGTTTGGCACATACAGTCAAGGTTGCTCCGGTTGTAATAATATCATCAATTAAAAGAACTTGTTTTCCCGTGAAAGTCTTTCGGGCTTGGTAAACACCCTGCACATTGTGGAAGCGCTCCGCAGCAGGCAAGCGATGCTGTGTCCGGTTACGCCTGCTTTTTTTCAGCAAACGGCAGTATGGAACGTGAAGAACACCAGAAGCTGCTTTCGCAAGCAATTCACTTTGGTTATAACCGCGCTGAAACTGGTGTAAGTGTGACATAGGAACCGCTGTGACAGCGTCAAAGCAGGTTTTCGGGAGCTGCTCACGAATCATTTCCGCCAAGGCATGGCCAAAAAATGTGCAGATAGACGGTTCATCACCAAATTTCATACGCAAAACAGCATTCCGCACTTGATCTTGATAGGGATAAGCCGCATAGCAGGTAACTGCTGCATGTGCTGTGCTGAACAGTGGCCTGACACAAACTTTCGGATGTATATTGCTGCAGACGTCACAGGTTTGTTCGCCACTGTAGATGATTTTTCCACAGAAAGGACATCGCGGTGGAAACAGGATGTCCAGCAAAGGATTATCCTTCCTCATCAAAAACTACCTCACCGGTCAAAAAATCTTTCAGGCCGGAGTAGCGGCGGGTACGGCGGGTATTATTCACCATCATCCGTACAGTCTGCTGTGTACCGACAAGAATCAGCAGCTGTTTTGCACGTGTAACTGCCGTGTAAAAAAGATTCCGGTAATAGAGCGGCCGTGGCCCGGGATACATGGGCATGATAACAGCCGGAAATTCACTGCCTTGACTCTTATGCACAGTTAGTGCATAGGCAAGTTCCAGTTCTGCAGCGGTTTCAAATTCATAGGTCACGAAACGGCCATCCATATCTACAGTCAGCACGGAAGCACTTTTGTCAATCTGTTGGATAATACCGATGTCCCCATTGTAGACACCCTCGCCCATCGTACCGTCACTGCGTTCCCAGCTGAGGGAATAATTGTTTTTTGTCTGCATGACTTTATCGCCCTCGCGGAACCGATGCCCGTTAATTTGAATCTCTTTCTTTTTTGCAGCATGAGGATTCAGCACACTCTGCAGCATTTTGTTCAGGCTGGCTGTACCCAGCGCACCCTTTCGAGTCGGAGAAAGTACCTGAATATCCATAAAGGGTGAAAATGCATAAGTGGCAGGCAGGCGTTTCCCGCAAAGTTCCTGTATGGTCTGCAAAATCTGCTCCGGTTCCGTTCGCTGCATAAAAAAGAAGTCGCCGGTATGATCATTGAGTACCGGCATTTCCCCTGCAATAATTTTATGTGCATTGGTAATAATCAGACTCTGTCTGGACTGGCGGAAAATATGACGAAGCTGAACAACGGGAAGCATGCCGGAAGCAATCAAATCACCAAGCACATTTCCGGGACCGACACTGGGCAGCTGGTCACAGTCGCCCACCAACACCAGACGGCAGCCCATTGGAAGCGCACGCAGCACTGCTTCAAACAAAGTAATATCCACCATAGACAGCTCATCAATGATCAGGGCATCACATTCCAGCGGCTTCTGCTCATTGCGCGCAAAAGTCGGGCTGTCGGTTTCATCCCACTCTACCTGCAGAAGACGGTGCAGTGTTTTGGCCTCTTCGCCCGTAATCTCGCTCATCCGTTTCGCTGCTCGTCCGGTTGGGGCGGCCAGCAGAACCTTCTCGCCTTTTTTCTGTAAAATGCGGATAATTGCATCCAATGTTGTCGTTTTTCCAGTACCTGGTCCGCCGGTCAGAATTAACATGCCATGTGTTAAGGCTGCAAGAATCGCCTCTTTCTGTTCCGGTGCATAGGAAATCCCCACGCTTTTTTCAAAAGCATCGACTGCCTCCTCTGCTCCTAAAATCGGCTGACTTGGATAATCCATCATCATCTGCAGCCGATCGGCAGAAAATTGTTCTGCATGGTAAAGCCTCGGGAGGTAAACCACACGCCGTTCACGGATGGTACAGACAATCACATTTCCTTCCTGCTCCAAATCATCAAAAGCATTTGCTACCGGTTCCGGCGGCAGCCCCAACATAGACGCTGCTGTCTTCAGCAGCTTATCCTGCGGCAGATAAGTATGCCCATTATCCACATTATGCTGCAGAACATACAGAATGCCCGCCCGCACACGGCATGGGTCATCCGCAGGATGCTCCAATGATTCCGCAATTGCATCTGCCCGCTGAAAGCCGAGACAGACCTCTGCTGTGCAAAGGCAATAAGGGTCCTCCCGCACCTGTGAAACCGCCTCCGGACCATATATGCGGTAGACACGCACAGCCTCTTCCGGCATGACGCCATATTTCTGCAGGCCCAGAATCACTTCCCGAATTCCAAGTTTTTTTTGATACTCCTCCCCCATCTGCAAAGCTCTCCGTTCGGAGATACCGGATATTTGTGACAGACGCTGCGGCTCTTTTTCCAAGATCTCCAACGAATGCTCACCAAATGTATCCACAATTTTCTTGGCATTGGAGCGGCCGATTCCTTTTACGGCGCCGGAAGAAAGATACAGCAGAATTGACTTTGGTGTAGTCGGCTGCAGCCGTTCATAAATCTGAGCGCTGAACTGCCGCCCAAAGGACGGATGTTCGATCCATGTACCCACGACATGCAGCTCGTCCCCCGCCTCGGCAGTGGGCAGGGAACCCACCACAGTTACTAATTCTTCTCCATTATTCAGTTCCAGTACGGTGTATCCGTTTTTCTCGTTGCGGAAAGTGACTCTTTCTACGGTTCCGGTCATTTCCATCAACGTATGCTCTTCCATGTATCTGCCCCCGCCCTGATTCCGCACATATGTACGGACTACTGAAATTCAGTATACAGCAATTCCTTAATGTTTGCAAATGCTTCCCCACTGCACATAGAAACGCCGGGTTTTTTGCGAAAGAAAAGCAAACAAGTCCGTTTTGTCTCATCATCCATGCCGTCGTCAACAATCAAAAGTTCCTTCCGTTTATAATCTTCTTCATCCCGCAGTCTGTTTTTTGCACAGCGCAGTTCATATTCCGCATCTTCCCGGTGGCCGGAAAAATGCAGCACCAACACAAATGTCCCCGACTTGTTTCCAGAGCGGTAAAGCACATGCATCAGCCACTGCATCAGGCTGCACAGACCAATCACTGCCAATATAACAATGATCACTTGACCTGCTGCCATAAAAATCACCTCTTTACAGTGTATGCAAAGAGGTGACAGGTGCGTACAAATTTCTTCTACGAATTTCTGAACCGGCATTTTAGCTTTCAGCTTATTTTGCGATTGCTGCCTGCAGTTCATGAATACGGTCCGTCTTTTCCCACGAAACGCCAAGGTCCTCGCGGCCCATCTGGCCATAGCTAGCCAGCTGGCGGTAAATCGGCTGACGCAGATTCAGTGTGCGGATAATCGCTGCCGGACGCAGGTCAAACACCTTTTCTACAGCGGCAGCAAGCTGGTCATTAGTATATTGAGAAGTCCCGAACGCATCTACCATGACAGACACCGGACGAGCAACGCCGATTGCATAGGCAAGCTGCACTTCACACTTCTGTGCAAGACCAGCAGCAACGATGTTCTTGGCAACCCAGCGAGCCGCATAAGCTGCGGAACGGTCCACTTTCGTTGGGTCCTTGCCGGAAAATGCACCGCCACCGTGACGGCCGTATCCACCATATGTATCCACAATAATCTTGCGTCCGGTAAGGCCTGAATCACTGACAGGGCCGCCAATCACAAAACGGCCGGTTGGATTTACATAATATTTTGTATTTTCATCCAGCCACTTTGCCGGAATAGTTGGTTTGATAACTTTTTCAATCATATCCCTGCGGATCTGTTCCAGCGTGACATTTTCATCATGCTGTGTGGACAGCACAACTGTATCCACCCGCACGGGTGTATCCCCGTCATATTCAACCGTAACCTGTGTCTTTCCATCCGGACGGAGATACGGGATACTCCCATTTTTACGCACGGCGGCCAATTTTTTTGCCAATGAATGGGCCAAAGAAATCGCAAGCGGCATTTTTTCCTTTGTCTCATTGCAGGCAAAACCAAACATCATTCCCTGATCGCCGGCACCGATCAGGTCATCCGCATCGGATGCACCATTTTTCACTTCAAAAGACTGATTAACGCCCATGGCAATATCCGGGGATTGTGCATCAATAGAAGTCAGTACGCCGCAGGTGTTTCCATCGAATCCATATGCCGGATTATTGTAGCCAATGTCGTTGACAACACTGCGGACAATCTTTGGAATATCCACATAACAATCTGTCGAAATTTCGCCCATAACATGGACTACTCCTGTACAGGCTGTCACTTCACAAGCAACATGCGCATTGGGATCTTTGGAAAGGATATCATCCAGAATTGCATCGGCAATCTGATCACAAATTTTGTCTGGATGTCCCTCTGTTACAGATTCAGAAGTAAAAAAATGTTTCGCCATTGAAGAAGCCTCCTAATAAAAATTTGTGACGGCAATAAAAAAACGCGGCCCGGTGAAATGCGGACAGCGTTAATCTTTCGATACCTCATCTATCGGCTTCACCGCAGGATTTGGCACCTTGCATATTACTGCGCAGGTTGCCGGACATCATAGGGCCTGTTCCCTCCGTCACTCTTGATAAGGGTGATATTCTATTGTGTTTTGGTACAGTGGAGAGTATAACACAGAAAAGGAAAGCCTGTAAATAAACAAAATCAAAGATTTGTCAAAAATCGCGACAATTTTAGAATTTTACACAAAGCAAAATTTTTTGAAACTTGTTATGAGTTACTTTGCGCGTCCGTGCAGAATTGGGCTAACACGTTTATACAGTGCAAATGTAATGACAGAAACGACAATACCTTTGATCAAATTTAAAGGTGTTGTGGCAAGTAAAACAAAAGAATTAAGATTGGTAATATGGCTGTTAACGGCCGTGCCCATAGCAATCAGTTTATCCATCGGCCAATGGAAAGCCATCGCATAAAAAGGAAGCATTACATAAGCATTCAAGAAATCACCAATCACGGTCATGACAATGGTCCCCACAGTCATGCCAACAAGTGCCATTTTTCGATTTTTGTTCGCACGGTAAATAAAGGCCGCCGGAACAACAAAGGCGCAGCAGACAAGGAAATTGGTAAGGTCGCCGATACCCAGTGTCGTGCTTCCTTTGATAAGCATTTTAATAAACACTTTTAACGCTTCAATGGCTACCGCAGAAATTGGTCCCAATGCAAAGCCGCCCAGCATTGCCGGAAGATCACCAAAATCGAACTTATAAAACGGCGGCAAAAACGGCAGTGGAATTTCCAGTGACATCAGTACACCTGCCATAGCCGATAAAACGGCTATGACGGCAATTTTCCGTACAGAAACAGCAGTGGAATGCTTCTCACGTTTCAGAATTGCTTCTTCATTTAACATCATTTCTCCTTCTGAAGAGACGGAACAGATTTAAAAAAGCGCCCGAGTGTATGAAAACACCAGAGCGCAGCTTTTTCTATCTCTTCTATCATCCGGACTTTACCGTCGGCTCCGGAATCCGACCGGAATCTGCGGTGTGACTACCGCTCGCGGGCTAACAGGATAAACTGCATCACCGCCGGTGAGGAATTTCACCTCGCCCTGAAGTATTTTATTTTCTTATTCAGTATATCCTGCAGTTTGCAGAATGTCAATGCTCAGTTTTTGGGGAAAAATCGAATTCAATGTCAAAAACGAATCCGAGCCGCGGGTAAAAAGCAGAAAAGTTGATTTTCCTTTGGAATAAGAATATAATTTGGGGAAAACAGACTTGAAAATTTAGAATGAAACTTAGAATGAAAAGAATGAAAATGTGTAAGGAGGACATGATACCAATGGAAATTAACAATACATTTCCCAAAAATATACCCTCAAAGCATGTTTCTGATTCAGCAATTGAGGAAATTCGTCCTGTATTTAAAGCGGATCTAAATTCACAAAATCGCCTGTTCGGCGGAACATTGGTCACATGGATTGACGTTGTAGCAGGCTGTGTGGCCCGCAAGCATTCATCCTGCAATGTAACGACCGCGGCAATCGACAGCTTGCAGTTTAAAGAACCCGTTTTTGAAAACAACATGGTGGTGCTTCAGGGGCGGCTGACCTGTGTTGGCAAAACTTCTATGGAAGCTCGTGTAGACAGCTATGTGGAATCTCTCAATGGTGACCGAAAATTGGTAAACACCGCTTATCTGGTCATAGTTGCATTGGATGAACAAAGCCGCCCAGTTCCCGTTCCCCGATTGATTTGCGATACGCCTGAGGAGAAAGCAGAATGGGAAGCAGGGATAAAGCGCCGGGAACTCCGCAAAAAAAGGCGTGAAGAAGATTTCTAAGCCTTTATAAACATACCTATCCCGCAAGTAGCAAGCAGAGAAAAAATGATTGACATTTCCTGCGGATATGATAGAATTATAAATGTAAATGCATAGATGTGGCTTTATTGTTTCGCGTCTGTTCATGCAAATATATAAGAATGGCCGGGCAAGTTTTGAATTCTTGCTTAAAGCTCATCGGACAGGGCTGGCCGCTGCCGCGTGTGGTGTAAAGCACCACAATTATTGATTGGGCTAAGTGCCCGGATTTTATAAGTTGGTTACTTTATAACCTGTGCGGATGCACACCACTTGTGAAACGTTCAATAAGAGTAGTAAAAGTATATTTGCTAACTAGACTCTGATGCAACGATTAGTCCACACTACGCAGATTTTCTTTGTGCCCTATGTGGTTTTGAGAGTTTATTGTGTATAACGGTTCACAGGCAGTGCCATCTTAAGCATGCTGCCTGTTTTTTTTATGGGCAGGAGGGAGGATTCATGGATATTGAACGCCAAAAATGTGCTCCGATTTATACAGCATTGGAACGCTTTCGAAAACAGCGGGTCGTACCTTTTGACGTACCTGGACACAAACGAGGACGTGGTAACCCGGAACTGGTTGAGCTGCTAGGTGAGCGATGCGTAAACATTGATGTCAATTCCATGAAACCGCTTGATAATCTCTGCCATCCTGTGTCAGTTATCAAAGAGGCGGAAGAACTTGCGGCAGATGCTTTTGGAGCAGCGCATGCTTTTCTAATGGTAAACGGCACCACTTCATCGGTACAAGCGATGATTCTTTCTGTTTGTAAACCCGGTGACAAAATTATCATGCCACGCAATGTCCATAAAAGTGCCATTAACGCCTTGATTTTGTGCGGAGCAATACCGGTTTATATTGATCCAAAAGTGGATACGCATTTGGGTATTCCGCTGGGCTCAGAACTTTCTGACGCCCGCGCCGCTGTGGAAGCTAATCCCGATGCAGTCGCGATTTTAATCAACAATCCCACCTATTACGGCATTTGTTCGGATTTAAAAGGGTTGGTCAAACTGGCCCATGAGCATCACATGCTGGCGCTGGTTGACGAAGCGCATGGCACACATCTGTATTTTGGGCCTGACCTTCCCTGCTCTGCCATGGAAGCAGGTGCCGATATGTCGGCTGTCTCCATGCATAAATCCGGCGGAAGCCTGACACAAAGTTCCATTCTGTTGGTGGGACCCCGTGTAAATGCTGGATATGTAGGCCAGATCATTAACTTGACACAGACAACAAGCGCCTCTTATCTGCTGATGTCCAGTCTGGATATTTCCCGGCGCAATCTTGCGCTGCGTGGAAAAGAGTCTTTTGCCAAGGTCGTGAATATGGCACAATATGCACGGCATGAAATCAATGATGTTGGCGGATATTATGCTTATGGCACCGAACTCATAAATGGAGGCAGCATTTATGACTTTGATACCACCAAACTGGCTGTTTATACCCGCGGCATTGGTTTAACCGGAATTGAGGTTTATGACCTTTTGCGGGATGAATATGACATTCAAATTGAATTCGGGGATTTATCCAATATGCTGGCCTACATTTCCATCGGCGACCGCATCCAGGATATTGAGCGTCTAGTGGGGGCGCTGGCAGATATTCGGCGGCTTTACTCACAGCCCAAATCAGAAAGTTTTACCGCTGAATACATTTCCCCAACCGTAGCCGTATCCCCCCAGAAAGCTTTTTATGCGGAAAAAGAAAGCCTTCCCATCCGGGAAACAGCCGGACGCATTTGCGGAGAATCCGTCATGTGCTATCCACCGGGAATTCCCATGCTTGCTCCCGGGGAAGTCATTACGCAAGAGATTATCGACTACATTCTGTTTGCTAAAGAAAAAGGATGTTCCATGCAGGGACCCGAAAGCCCGGATATTTCAAAGCTCAATGTCCTGAAGGAGGTTACCTGAAATGCAGAATATGGATTTTTGGTTTGGTGAAATGCATACGGAAAACGTTAAGCTCTGCATTCGTGTGGAAAAACAGCTTTTTAGCGCAGTCAGCGATTTTCAGCGCATTGATGTTTTTGATTCACCTGAATTCGGCCGCTTTTTGACTTCCGACGGCAGTATTATTTTTTCAGAAAAAGATGAATTTCCTTATGATGAAATGATTGTCCATGTTCCAATGGCAGTGCATCCGGATGTGAAGCGTGTTTTGGTAATCGGCGGCGGAGACGGCGGTGTGGCACGTGAATTGTCCCATTACAAGGAAATTGAAGTAATTGATGTGGTAGAACCGGACAAAATGTTTGTGGATGTCTGCCGCCGGTTTTTCCCCCACAATGCCTGCGGGCTGGACGATGTACGCGTACGCATTTATTACGAGGACGGTCTGCGGTTTCTGCGCTCAAAAGAAGATGATTACGACCTGATCATCAATGACTGCACAGACCCGCTTGGCCATGAAGCCGGACTTTTTACCAGAGAATTTTATGGCAGCTGTTACAAGGCGCTGCACAGCGATGGAATCATGGTGTATCAGCACGGCAGCCCGTTCTTTGACGAAGATGAAGAGTCCTGCCGTGCCATGCACCGGAAAGCTTTCCGCAGTTTCCCCATTCTCCGTGTCTATCAGGCTCATATTCCAACTTGTCCGGCTGGTTACTGGCTTTTCGGATTTGCATCCAAAAAGTATCATCCCTTGAAAGATTTTAACCCGAAGCGCTGGAATCAGCGCGGTATTAAAACATGGTATTACACAACACATCTGCACAAGGGTTCTTTTATGCTTCCGCGCTATGTGGAGGATTTGCTGAAAGAGGAGGAAAACTAAATGAGCAAACTGTTGATAATCGGCTGCGGCGGCGTTGCCAGTGTCGCCATCCAAAAATGCTGTCAAAACAGCGACGTTTTTTCTGAACTGTGCATTGCCAGCCGTACAAAGTCAAAATGTGATGCGATGAAAGCAAAGCTGGAAGGTAAAACCCGAACAAAAATAACCACTGCTCAAGTGGACGCAAATGACGAGCAGGCCCTGAAAAGTCTAATGAACCGCTATGGACCCAAAACCGTGCTGAATGTCGCACTTCCCTATCAGGATTTGACCATCATGGATGCTTGCCTTGCGTGTGGTGTCAATTATGTGGACACCGCAAATTATGAACCGGAAAATACGGATGACCCCGCATGGCGTGCCATATATGAAAAGCGCTGCAAAGAGCTGGGCTTTACTGCGTATTTCGACTACAGCTGGCAATGGGCTTATCGAAAAAAGTATGAGGAAGCCGGTCTGACCGCCCTGCTCGGTTCCGGTTTTGACCCCGGTGTAACCAGCGTCTTTTCCGCTTATGCCCAAAAACACTATTTTGACCAAATTGATACGATTGATATTCTTGACTGCAATGGCGGCGATAACGGCTGCGCTTTTGCTACAAATTTTAATCCGGAAATCAATCTTCGGGAAGTTTCTGCAAACGGAAGTTACTGGGAAAACGGCCGTTGGATTGAAACGAAACCAATGGAAATCAAACGGGAATACGATTTTCCGCAGGTCGGTCAAAAAGATATGTACCTGCTTCATCATGAGGAAATTGAATCTTTGGCAAAAAACATTCCGGGCATTAAACGAATCCGCTTCTTCATGACATTCGGTCAAAGCTATCTGACACATATGAAATGTCTGGAAGATGTCGGCATGCTTTCCACAAGTCCGGTGGAATTTGAGGGAAGAGAAATTGTGCCCATTCAATTTCTGAAAACACTTTTGCCGGATCCCGCTTCCCTCGGCCCACGTACAAAGGGCAAAACCAACATCGGCTGTCTCTTCAGCGGCACGAAAGATGGGAAAAAACGGACCATTTATCTTTACAATGTCTGTGACCATCAAGCGTGCTATCGGGAACTGGGCAGTCAAGCGGTCAGCTATACGACCGGTGTGCCTGCCATGATTGGAACGGCGCTCGTGACCAGCGGCGTGTGGAATAAAAAAGGAGTTCACAATCTGGAAGAATTTGACCCGGATCCTTTTATGGAAATGCTCAACCGCTACGGTCTGCCTTGGACAGTTGAAGAATCACCTGAAACTGTAGGATAGAATAATGAAAATCAAAGATCTTCATACTCCGGTTTATCTGATAGATGAAGCGAAACTGGAAAATAATCTGAAAATTCTGCAGCGTGTTCAGCAGCACACCGGCTGCCATATTCTGCTGGCACAGAAAGCTTTTTCTATGTTTCGGGTTTACCCGCTGGTTCGAAAGTATCTTTGCGGAACAGCTTCCAGCGGGTTATATGAAGCGCGTCTGGCATATGAAGAAATGGGCGGCGAGAACCATGTGTTTTGTCCTGCCTATACCGCATCGGAGATGACGGAACTCTGCCGCATCTGCGACCATATCATTTTTAATTCCCTGTCTCAGCTCGAACGGCATCGCTCCCAGTGGGAAAAAGCCGCAGCAGAAAGCGGTTTAAGTGTTGGTCTGCGCATCAATCCGGAATGTTCCACACAAAAGGGCCATGCAATCTATGATCCCTGTGCTCCCGGTTCGCGACTGGGCATCCGGCGGGCAGACCTTCCCAATACCCTGCCAGAAGGTGTGGAAGGCCTGCATCTACACACGCTCTGCGAGCAAAATGCTGATGCACTGGTAGAAACTTTCCGCGCTGTAGAACAGCATTTTGGTCCATTCTTGCACCAGATTCAGTGGATAAACCTTGGCGGCGGGCACCACATCACACGGCCCGGCTATCGCATCTCCGTACTGGAGTCTCTTATCCTGCATATCCGCCAAACATATAGACTGGAAGTATATTTGGAACCGGGAGAGGCCGTTGCGCTCAACGCCGGATATCTTTTAACAGAAGTCATGGATATTGTGGAAAGCGGACTGCCTATCCTGATTCTGGACACATCCGCTGCCTGCCACATGCCGGATGTGCTGGAGATGCCCTACCGGCCGCCTTTGCGCGGAGCCGGCCTGCCTGGTGAAAAAGCAGTCACGTGCCGGCTCGCTTCCCGCACCTGCCTTGCCGGAGACGTCATTGGAGATTACAGCTTTAACCGAATGCCGAAAATTGGGGACCGGTTGGTTTTTGAGGATATGGCTATTTACACCATGGTTAAAAACAACACATTTAACGGCATGCCGCTGCCGGATATTGCTCTGCTTCATCCCGATGGTAATTGTGAAATTGTTCGCCGCTTTGGCTATGAAGACTTTAAGGGGAGGCTTTCCTAATGCAGCTCCTCCACAGCACACCTGCCGCAGACCACTTTACCATGCCTGCAGAGTTTTCGCCTCATGCTGCCACGGTGCTTATCTGGCCCATCCGCCCCGGCAGTTGGGGAACTGACCCCTCGTCTGCGCAGCAGGCGTTTTGTCAGGTAATCGAAAGGATTTTAGAAAGCGAACCGGTCTTTTTACTGGCTGGAAAAGCAAACGTCCAAGAGGCACAGGAGGCCACCTGCAGACTTCAAAGACACAACCGCGTAACCGTGCTTCCTATTGAAAGTGATGATGCATGGGCGCGGGATGTCGGTCCCACTTTTGTAACCAATAGAAAACAAGTGCGCGGGATCAGCTGGCGCTTTAATGCATGGGGCGGCCACACAGACGGCCTTTATGCCCATTGGGAAAAGGATGATGCACTGGCCCCTGCTCTGTGTGAAGCACTCGGCTGCCCCTGCTATGATGCAGGAGATTTCGTACTGGAAGGTGGTTCTATCCACACCGATGGTGAGGGGACCCTCCTGACAACAGAAAGCTGTTTGCTCAGTGCAGGGCGGAATCCAAACCTCAGCCGCGAGCAAATCGAAAAAAAGCTGAAAACATTTTTGGGAATACAAAAAATTCTTTGGCTTCCGCGTGGAATTTATCACGACGAAACGAATGAGCATGTAGATAATGTCTGCGCTTTTACCGCTCCCGGGAAAGTGGTGCTTGCATGGACGGAAGACCGTTCCGACCCACAGTTTCCCCTGTCTTCGGCTTGTCTCGCTTATCTGGAGAAGCAGACCGATGCAAAAGGGCGCAAACTGCAGATTACTAAACTGCCAATACCGGAGCATCCCATCTGCTGTTCGGAGAAAGATTGTGCCGCCTATTCGTTTGAACCCGGAGAAGATACGCGCGAACCCGGTGAACGGCTCGCCGCCAGTTATGTGAATTTTTATTTCACCAATGAATCTGTATTGATACCCCAGTTTGGCGGCGAAAACAGAGAAAGTGATGCGCGCGCTTTTAAAATTCTGCAACAGCTCTGCCCCAGCCGTAAAATGATTGGAATCCCGGCACGCGCAATCTTACAAGGCGGTGGAAACATTCACTGCATTACGCAGCAAATTCCGAAAGGAGAAGAAAAATGAGCCTGACAACTGTCTCCGTTCTTCAAATGCACTGCAAAGATTCAGTAGAAGAAAATCTTGCAACTGCCGAAGCACTTACCCGACAAGCTGCCGCAGAGGGTGCACAAATTGTCCTGCTGCCGGAATTGTTTGAGCACCCTTACTTCTGCCAGCAACGCCGTTATGATTTCTATAAATATGCCGTTCCAGTCTCAGAAAGCCCTGCTGTCAGATGCTTCTCTGCACTTGCTGCAGAACTCGGTATTGTTGTGCCGGTCAGTTTCTATGAAAAAGATGGGACTCAGCTTTTTAATTCCGTTGCCGTCATTGATGCTGACGGCAGCGTGCTGGGTGTCTACCGCAAGACACATATTCCTGATGATCATTATTATCAGGAAAAATTTTACTTTACTCCCGGAAACACTGGATTTCGTGTTTGGAATACCCGCTTTGGAAAAATCGGCATCGGGATCTGCTGGGATCAGTGGTTTCCGGAAACTGCACGGTGCCTAACCTTAAACGGTGCAGATATTCTGCTCTTTCCAACTGCTATTGGCAGCGAGCCTATTCTGAATGTAGACAGTTCCGGCCATTGGCAGCGAACAATGCAAGGCCACGCCGCGGCAAATATTATTCCCGTGGCAGCAGCAAACCGCTACGGAACAGAGTCTGTCGCTCCCTGTCCGGAAAACGGAAACCAGAAATCCAGCCTGTGCTTTTATGGCACCAGTTTTTTGACCGATGACACCGGCGCTGTCTTAAAGCAGGCACCACGTTCCGGCGAAGCAGTCTTAACCGTGCAATACGATTTCCCTGCAATCCGGGAAGCCAGACTTTCCTGGGGACTTTTTCGTGACCGCCGTCCGGAATGCTACTCTCCAATTTGCCGGTAGAGGTTTTTAAATCAACATTGATTGAATAATAAAAGAAAGGCAGTTTTTCAGTTGGATACAAATCCGTCTGGAAAGCTGCTTTTTGCATTCTAAAAATTCTATTCCTCATGTTATTCTGTCTGTTTCTTTCTGCACACCGGAATCAAATGCGATTTTTCCAGTGCTAACACAAGAATCGGAATGAGAATCAGCTGAATAATCATGCCCGGCAAGCTGGTCACAAAATAGCCAGTTACCCACATGGCAATCGAATAATGTCCAGCCGAAAAAATCAAGGCTTTCACAATGCCGGAAATCACACGCCCACTCATCATGGCAATAATCAGACTGATATATAAATCCGCTGTTCTTTTCCCTGTATGTACCACCTGCAAAACCAAACCGGAAATACAGCCGTAGGAAGCCAGTTCAATCATCATAGGCGGCAGATATGCCATTGGCGGCATTTGTGTAATTAAGGAAGATAAAAGCGGCCCTGTTAACCCACAAAACAAACCAAAAGGCGCCCCACAAATTAAGCCGCAAAGCAAAACCGGAATATGCATGGGCGAATAAATGGTCCCCCCATCCGGAATCGCATGAAATGCTAACGGAAGCACGACACACAACGCAATGCACAATGCTGTGATAACTGATTTTTTTATATGGGACATTTTTCTCATATCAATTTCCTCACTTATAATAATTTATTCTATAATTTCGGCAAGAAAAACTGAGCGGTACAAATTGCCGCACACCCGGCAAGAACCAAACAGTCTGACGGAGCCAGCGACTTCTGCTTCCAATGCGTACGCCGACTCGCATTTTGGTAACAGCGGGCCTCCATAGCAGAAGATAAGGCATCCGCGTGCCGAAACGCAGACAAAAACAGCGGCAGTACAAGCGGTAATACACTTGCCGCCTTTTCTTTCAGTTGGCGGCTTTCAAACCCTGCGCCGCGGGCCATTTGCGCTTTTTGAATGGCTTGTGCTTCTTTAGACAAAGTGGGAATAAAACGAAAAGCAATGCTAATCATCATAGCCGCTTCTTCGACAGGAAGGTGAAAAAACTTCAGCGGTTTTAGCAGACTTCCCAATGCATTTGCAGCCTCTATAGGAGCAGTGGTGCCTGTCAAAACATTGCTCAGCAAAAATATTAAAAATATCCGCAAAACTACATTTACACCTTGCCAAATGCCAGCAATTGTTAGATGAAAGATCCACCAGGACCAAATCACTCCGCTTCCATCGAAAAAAAATGCATTCATAAAAAAGAGCACTGCGAAAAAGCACCATATTCCACGAAAAGAACCTAAAAGAATCTTTTGGGGGAGTTTGGAAAGAGAAACCACTATTAAAATGATACTGACGATCCATGCATACTGTAACGGCCCTGAAGCTGTCGCAGCAGCCGCCAGAAGAATGAGGTAACTGATAATTTTAATACGGGCATCAAGCTGATGAATCGGAGAATTTCCGGGAAAAAACTGACCAATCGATAGACTGCTCAAGTAAACTCACCACCATTTGGGAAGAAAAAAGCCATGAAAGTTTTGTCTCCTTACTGGAAACGCAATACCTTCATGGCAATTGAAATTCTTTAAGAAATTCAGTTTTAAAATCATTGTGTTCAAATATTTGAGTCGCTTGAAAAATAAAATTTATCCTATCCGCTTCAGCAGACAGCTGCCCCTTCAGGTGGCAGCAAAAAATCAATCATCAAATTATTATCACAATTCATCAAAAAAGTATCAGCAGCTTTTTTGAATGCTATCAACGGCAGCCTGCACAAGCCTACCAATCGGCAAATCAGAAATGCCTACAATGTAATTATTACAGCGGTTCACGGGAATTAATATGCGCTTGGCCGGACTTTGACCAATCGCTGCAGCCATAGGAGGGGTTACTTCACCAAGCATCGAATCCGCTACCACAATACTAACAGGACCCACAATGATATCGGCTGTACGACAACCTACGATTACAGCATTTTCTCCTGTTGCTGCATTGTCTGCACCAGCTTTCAGCATAGCAGAAGTAGCAGAACTATTTGTCCCAACAGCCATTACAGAAACATTCGGCATCCTTTTTTTTATGGCCGCAATCAACTGCTTCCCAATTCCACCACCCTGTCCGTCAATGACTAATATATTCATAATCTTCGTCCTTTCAAGCCGCCCTGTTTTATCTATTATAACACAAAAAGCCCTGCCTTCACAGGCAGGGCTTTTAAAAAGTTAAAATTACTCAATAATCTTTGTAACAACACCGGAACCGACTGTGTGGCCACCTTCACGAATAGAGAAACGAAGGCCTTCTTCAATAGCAATTGGAGCAATCAGTTCAACTTTCATTTCAACATTATCGCCAGGCATACACATCTCTGTGCCTTCTGGTAAAGTAATAATGCCCGTTACATCTGTTGTACGGAAATAGAACTGAGGACGGTAATTGTTAAAGAACGGAGTATGACGGCCGCCTTCATCTTTTGTCAGGACATAGACCTGACCCATAAACTTTGTATGCGGATGAATGGTGCCTGGCTTTGCCAGAACCTGACCACGCTCAACATCCTCACGCTGAATGCCGCGAAGCAGAACACCGACATTATCACCAGCCTGAGCAAAATCCAAAGTCTTACGGAACATTTCCAGACCTGTGATAACACTCTTTTTCCGTTCAGTCGTCAAACCGATAATTTCGATTTCATCGCCGATTTTAGCTGTGCCACGCTCCACACGGCCGGTAGCAACTGTACCACGGCCGGTAATGGTAAACACATCTTCAACAGGCATCAGGAACGGCTGATCCGATTTACGATCAGGAGTCGGGATGTAGGTATCAACCGCATCCATCAGTTCGATAATGCTCTTATACTCAGGCGCATTGATATCTGTTGATTTGCTTTCCAAAGCCTGCAGGGCAGAACCACGAATAATCGGAGTCTTGTCACCCGGGAAGCCATATTCATTCAGCAGATCGCGGATTTCCATTTCAACCAAGTCGAGCAGTTCAGGGTCATCCACCTGATCGCATTTGTTCATATAAACAACGATATAAGGCACACCAACCTGACGGGCAAGGAGAATGTGTTCACGGGTCTGAGGCATCGGGCCATCAGCCGCGGAAACAACCAAAATTGCACCATCCATCTGGGCTGCACCTGTAATCATGTTTTTAACATAGTCAGCATGGCCGGGGCAGTCAACATGCGCATAATGGCGAGTCTTTGTCTGATACTCAACATGAGCTGTATTAATAGTAATACCACGCTCACGCTCTTCAGGAGCAGAGTCGATGTTGGAGTAATCCTTGAATTCAGCTTCACCCTGCATAGCCAGCACTTTTGTGATAGCAGCGGTCAAGGTCGTTTTGCCATGGTCAACGTGACCAATGGTGCCAATGTTTACATGTGGCTTGGATCTGTCGAATTTTTCCTTAGCCATTGGAAGTTCCTCCTTAATTTTTAATCGTTTTCCCCAATGAATGCACATTTATTTTAACAAGAATGCAGGGGAAAATCAAGCAATATTTTGAGATCAATTATCCTTTTTTGTGCGGGCAGAAACAATCTTTTCAGAAATGTTCTTCGGCACTTCTGCATAGTGGTCAGGCTCCATTGTAAACTGGCCGCGGCCCTGCGTTTTGGAACGCATGTCCGTTGCATAGCCAAACATTTCAGACAGCGGAACCATTGCATGGATCTGCTGAGCGCCATGGATTGCATCCATACCCTCGATCATCCCGCGGCGGGAATTTAAGTCGCCGATAATATCGCCCATGTATTCATCCGGAACGGTAACGGTAACTTTCATGACAGGCTCCATAATAACCGGATCCGCTTTACGCATAGCATCTTTAAATGCCATAGAACCAGCAATCTTAAATGCCATTTCAGAGGAGTCTACTTCATGATAAGAACCATCATACAGTTCAACTTTTACATCGACAACATTGTAACCTGCAACAACGCCGCTCTGCATAGCACCCTGGATACCAGTATCAACTGCCGGAATATACTCTTTCGGGATCGAGCCGCCGACGGTGACATTATCAAATTCGTAACCTTCCCCGGGATTCGGGAAAACACGGATTTTAACATGGCCATACTGCCCTTTACCACCGGACTGACGCACATATTTGCACTCTACATCCGCTGGCTTCCGAATCGTTTCCTTGTAAGCGACCTGCGGCTTACCAACATTGGCCTCAACATGGAATTCACGCATCAAACGGTCAACAATAATTTCCAGATGAAGCTCACCCATACCGGCAATAATTGTCTGGCCCGTCTCCTGATCGGTGTAAGCTTTGAAAGTCGGATCTTCTTCTGCCAGCTTTGCCAGAGCAATTGTCATTTTTTCCTGACCGGCTTTTGTCTTTGGTTCAATTGCAACACGGATAACCGGATCCGGGAACTCCATGGACTCCAGAACCACTGGGTGCTTTTCATCACATAGGGTATCGCCCGTTGTCGTGTGTTTAACCCCAATTGCTGCTGCAATATCACCGGCATAAACCGTATCCAAATCCTGGCGATGGTTTGCATGCATTTGAAGAATACGGCCAATTCGTTCGTCGCAATCTTTTGTGGAGTTGTAAACCGTATCGCCGGCATCCATTTTGCCGGAATAGACACGGAAATAGCACAGTTTTCCCACAAACGGATCGGTCGCAATTTTAAATGCAAGAGCTGAGAAAGGCTCATCATCAGATGCATGACGGTCTTCCTCTTCTCCAGTATCAGGATTTGTTCCCCGGATAGCTGGAACATCTGTTGGAGCCGGCATATAGTCCACAATGGCATCCAACAATTTCTGAACACCCTTATTTTTATAAGATGTCCCGCAGGTGACAACAACCAGTTTGTTTTCAATAGTTGCCTTACGAAGAGTGGAGACAATCTCTTCCTTCGTGATTTCTTCACCAGAAAGATATTTTTCCATCAGCGCATCGTCCTGCTCTGCGACATGCTCGATCATTTCCGTGCGGTACTGCTCGGCTTTTTCACGCATATCTTCCGGAATCTCTTCGACACGCATATCATTGCCCATCTCATCATAATAAACGTCAGCCGTCATGTTGACAAGGTCAATAATACCGCGGAAAGAATCCTCTGCACCAATTGGCAGCTGAATCGGAACCGGTACACAATTTAAGCGGTCCTTCATCATGTCAATGACATTATAAAAATCGGCACCCATAATGTCCATTTTATTAACATACGCCATACGCGGCACACCAAACTGCTCAGCTTGACGCCAAACCGTCTCAGACTGGGGCTCCACGCCGCCCTTTGCTGCAAAAACGGTAACTGAACCGTCCAGCACACGCAAAGAACGCTCCACTTCAACTGTAAAGTCAACGTGCCCTGGGGTGTCGATAATATTGATTCGATAATCTCTATTTTTATCAGGGTCACCAAAGTATTCACTGTGCGTCCAAAAACAAGTCGTCGCGGCAGAAGTAATGGTGATACCGCGCTCCTGTTCTTCAGCCATCCAGTCCATGGTGGCCGCGCCATCATGCACTTCACCGATCTTATGGTTAACACCGGTGTAGTACAGGATACGTTCTGTTGTAGTCGTTTTACCGGCATCAATGTGTGCCATGATACCAATATTACGAGTTTTTTCAAGTGGTACCTGCCTAGGCATTCATTACCCTCCATTCGTTCTGCAAACATTCTGCAGGCGCTTGTAGCACAATTACCATCTGTAATGTGCAAACGCCCTGTTTGCTTCAGCCATCTTGTGCGTATCATCGCGCTTCTTGGCTGCGCCGCCGGCACCATTGACTGCATCCATAATTTCGGCTGCAAGTCTTTCTTTCATGGTACGCTCAGAACGTTGGCGGGAATACGTGGTCATCCAACGCAGGCCCAGTGTCTGGCGCCGCTCAGGGCGCACCTCCATCGGGACCTGATAGGTAGAACCGCCTACACGGCGAGCTTTTACTTCCAGAGAAGGCATGACATTCTCCATGGCAGCTTCAAAAACTTCCAAGGGATCTTTTCCCGTCTTCTCTTTAATAATATCGAAAGCGCCGTAAACGATTTTTTGGGCAACGCCCTTCTTACCGTCAATCATGATATTATTCACAAGACGTGTGACTAATTTGGAATTATACAGCGGATCGGGCAGCACGTCCCGTTTCGCAATATTGCCTCTTCTTGGCACTTTACTTCCCTCCTTCACATAAATGATATCATCGGTACTCGAAAATAATACTTCCCGTCTGGCCAGCAAAAGGCGTTATATTAAACGCCGCCGGATATTTCCGCAAAAACGGAAATCTGCAGCCGTAAGGTTTCTGTCAAATTTTCAGTCCCTGTTTACTTGGCAGCTTTTCCTGCCTTGGGGCGCTTTGCGCCGTACTTGGAACGAGCCTGCATGCGCTTTGCAACACCCTGCGCATCCAATGTGCCGCGGATGATATGATAACGTACACCAGGCAAGTCCTTGACACGGCCGCCGCGAACCATCACAACGGAGTGCTCCTGTAAGTTGTGTCCGACACCGGGAATATAAGCAGTCACTTCCATTCCATTGGAAAGACGCACACGTGCGATTTTCCGCAGGGCAGAATTTGGCTTTTTCGGTGTAGCCGTCTTCACAGCAGTACAAACGCCGCGCTTTTGCGGAGAGTTCTGATCAATCGCAACACGCTTCTTTGCATTCCAGCCTTTCAACAGCGCAGGAGCCTTTGCCTTCTTTTCCGCAACTTCACGTCCGGTATGAACCAATTGATTAAATGTGGGCATAGTACACCTCCTAACTCAAACTTAAAACATTTATATGCTATGCAGTCAAAGCTGCCTAACATCTATTTAACACACCGAATCCCACCCTGGCATCCACCGGGGTGGGAAACATCGGTTCAGCATAGGAATAGCGCTGAATCGCGCTATACTATCACAATTTGCTATTATACAGCTACACTGCTGTGTTTGTCAAGCCTTCTTCATAATTCTTGGAGGACTCCGTTTCAAGCTGCACATTTGCATAATGCTTCATGCCAGTGCCGGCCGGAATCAGCTTGCCGATAATAACATTCTCCTTGAGTCCCATCAGAGGATCGACTTTGCCCTTGATTGCAGCATCGGTCAACACACGGGTGGTCTCTTGGAAAGAGGCAGCGGAAAGGAAAGACTCTGTTGCCAGCGAAGCTTTGGTAATGCCCAGCAGAGTTGGTGAACAGGTTGCTTCCCGCAAATTGCTTTCGCCTGCCGCAATGCGGTCGCGAATTGTTTGATTTGCTGACTGAAATGCTGTTTTCTCCACCAAAGCACTTGGCAGCAAATCGGTATCCCCTGCATCTTCAATACGGACTTTCTTCATCATCTGGCGCACAATGACTTCAATGTGCTTGTCATTAATATCAACACCCTGCAAACGATAAACACGCTGAACTTCTTCAATCAAATAATCCTGCACCGCTTCGGTACCGCTGATTGCCAAAACGTCATGCGGATTGACAGAACCTTCTGTCAGGCACGTGCCCGCATTGACTTTTTGCCCTTCCTGTACCGTGATGTGAGAGCCAAACGGAATCAGATAACTCTTAGACCGCCCATCATCAGCAGTTACAACCACATGGCGGTTTTTCTTAATATCTTCAAAGGAAATCGTACCGCTGAGTTCGCTGATAATTGCCAGATGCTTTGGCTTGCGAGCCTCAAACAATTCTTCAACACGCGGAAGACCCTGTGTAATATCTTCAGCATTTGCAACGCCGCCGGTATGGAAGGTACGCATCGTCAGCTGCGTGCCAGGTTCACCAATGGACTGCGCTGCAACGGTGCCCACTGCTTCACCGACTGTTACTTCTGTACCGGTAGCAAGATTCAGTCCATAGCACTTCTTGCACACACCATATTTGGACTGGCAGCCGAGGATGGAGCGGATTTTAATGCGTTTGACACCGTGGTCCACAATAATGTCCGCATCTGCATCGGTCATCAGCTTGTTCTTGCTGACCAGCACTTCCCCAGTCTTGTCATCCACGAAATCTTCTGTAAGGTAGCGGCCAACCAGCCGCTCATGCAGAGATTCAATGACTTCGCTGCCTTCCTTAATATCGTAAATTTCAAGTCCATCTGTTGTGCCACAGTCATCCTCACGGATAATAACATCCTGAGAAACATCGACCAAGCGGCGTGTCAAATATCCGGAATCCGCTGTACGCAAAGCTGTATCTGTCAAGCCTTTACGGGCACCGCGCGAAGAAATGAAGTATTCCAAAATGTTCAGGCCCTCACGGTAATTCGCACGGATTGGAACTTCAATGGTTTCACCGGAAGTATTGGCAATCAATCCACGCATACCTGCCAACTGACGAATCTGGCTCATGGAACCACGGGCGCCGGAATCCGCCATCATAAAGATCGGGTTATACCGGTCAAGGTTCTTCTGCAATGCATCAGAAACCTCATCTGTTGCCTTGTTCCATGTACTGATAACTGCCGCGTGCCGCTCAGCATCAGACAGGAAACCATTTTTGTACTGGTCGGAAATCGAGTCAATGCGTTGGTCCGTTTTTTGCAGGATTTCTTTCTTCTGCGGCGGAATCGTCGCATCACAAACAGCAACGGTAATACCGGATAAAGTAGAATACTTATAACCCTGTGCTTTAATACAATCCAAGACTTCACTGGTTTTGGACGTACCATGCTTCTTAATGCATCTTTCAATGATATTGCCAAGCTGTTTCTTTCCAACCAAAAAGTCGACTTCAAATTTAAAGAGATTCTCCGGCTTCGACCGGTCCACAAATCCAAGATCCTGCGGAATCGGACGGTTAAAGATGATCTTGCCAACCGTTGTATCAACTAACGCTTCTTTTTGTTCTCCGTTGACTTCAATGTAGCGGCGCACTTTAATCTTTGCGTGAAGCTCAATCACTTTCGCATCATAAGCCATGGTCGCTTCATCGACATCCTTAAAGATTTTGCCTTCGCCCTTTTCACCGTCACGGTCAAGTGTCAGCCAGTAGGAACCCAAAATCATATCCTGAGTCGGCACGGTAACCGGTTTCCCGTCGGAAGGTTTCAGCAAGTTGCCGGCTGCCAGCATTAGGAATCGGGCTTCTGCCTGTGCTTCACAGGAAAGCGGCACATGCACAGCCATCTGGTCACCATCAAAGTCCGCATTGTAAGCGGTGCAGGCCAGCGGGTGAAGCTTCATTGCACGGCCATCAACCAGCACCGGTTCAAATGCCTGAATACCCAGACGGTGCAGGGTAGGTGCACGGTTCAACAGCACAGGATGGTTTTTAATCACAATTTCCAACGCATCCCAAACTTCAGGCTTCGCACGTTCCACAGCTTTACGGGCAGCTTTGATATTTCCCTCTGTACCAGTCTCAACCAAGCGTTTCATGACAAACGGTTTAAAGAGTTCCAGTGCCATTTCTTTCGGTAAACCGCACTGATACATTTTCAGTTCCGGACCAACTGCAATAACAGAACGGCCGGAATAGTCAACACGTTTGCCCAGCAAATTCTGACGAAAACGTCCCTGCTTGCCTTTCAGCAAATCAGACAGAGATTTCAGCGGACGGTTGTTCGGACCGGTTACCGGTCTGCCGCGGCGTCCATTGTCGATTAAGGCGTCCACAGCCTCCTGCAGCATGCGCTTTTCATTACGGACAATGATATCCGGCGCGTGCAGGTCCAGCAGTCGGGCAAGGCGGTTATTTCGGTTAATGACACGGCGGTAAAGATCATTCAAATCAGAAGTAGCAAAGCGGCCGCCGTCAAGCTGCACCATCGGCCGCAAATCCGGCGGAATGACTGGAACAACATCCAAGATCATCCACTCCGGGCGGTTTCCGGACTGACGGAACGCCTCCACAACTTCCAAACGCTTCAGAATCCTGACGCGCTTTTGCCCTGACGCATTTTCCAACCCAGACCGCAGTTCTGCCGATTCTTTGTCGAGGTCAATTTCTTTCAGTAATTTTTTAATTGCCTCGGCACCCATACCGGCCTGAAAATCGTCTTCATATTTTTCACGCAGATCACGGTACTCTTTTTCCGTCAACAGCTGCTTTTTCTGCAGTTCACGAACAGGACCGGGATCTGTCACAATATAGCTGGCAAAATACAGGACCTTTTCCAGCATGCGCGGAGAAATATCCAGAATCAGCCCCATGCGGGACGGAATTCCTTTAAAATACCAAATGTGAGACACCGGAGCAGCCAGCTTAATGTGGCCCATGCGCTCACGGCGGACTTTTGCGCGTGTCACTTCAACGCCGCAGCGTTCACAGATTTTGCCCTTGTAGCGAATACGCTTGTATTTGCCGCAGTGGCATTCCCAGTCTTTTGTCGGCCCAAAAATACGCTCACAAAACAGTCCGTCACGTTCCGGTTTCAAAGTGCGGTAATTGATTGTTTCCGGTTTTTTGACTTCGCCGTGAGACCATTCCAATATTTTTTCAGGAGAAGCAAGGCCTATTTTTATCGATTCCAGTGTATTAAATTCCATGTAGCAAAATCCCCCTGTCAGTCTGCCTTATCGATGTCATCCAGTGAAATATCGCTTGAATCCTCATCTTCTGTTATATTTTCATCATCGCCGGAATCGAAGCCGTTCTTATCTGCAGGGGCATCAGGGCCGTCACAAGGCGTACCATCAGCATTATTCACAGAGTAGCCCTCCAGATTGTCAGCAACATTCGGCTCATCGAAGTTCTTATTGGGTGAAAAACCCACATCATCGTCATCATCAAAGTTCTGACGAAGGTCAATTTCCTTATTATCCTTATCTAAAACTTTCATGTCCAAAGCAAGACTCTGAAGTTCCTTAATCAAGACTTTGAAAGATTCCGGAACACCCGGTTTCGGGATGTTCTGTCCTTTAACGATTGCCTCGTAGGTTTTCACACGGCCGACAACATCATCCGACTTCACAGTAAGAATTTCCTGCAGGGTATAAGCGGCGCCGTATGCTTCCAGCGCCCAAACCTCCATTTCGCCGAAACGCTGGCCGCCAAATTGTGCTTTACCACCCAAAGGCTGCTGCGTAACCAGAGAATAAGGGCCGGTTGAACGCGCATGCATCTTATCATCAACCAAATGATGCAGCTTGAGGTAATACATAATGCCGACTGTGACTGGATTATCAAAGTATTCACCGGTGCGTCCGTCACGCAGCCAGAACTTTCCGTCCTCGCTCATGTGGGCTTCCCGGAAAAGCGCACGGATGTCCTCTTCATGGGCACCGTCAAAGACAGGCGTCATCACTTTCCAGCCAAGTGCTTTGGCAGCCATACCAAGGTGTACTTCCAGCACCTGCCCGATATTCATACGGGAAGGCACACCCAGTGGATTCAGGACAATATCCAGCGGCGTACCATCCGGCAGATAGGGCATATCCTCAACCGGCAGGATACGGGAAACAACGCCCTTATTTCCGTGCCGGCCCGCCATCTTATCCCCGACAGAAATCTTACGCTTCTGCGCAATGTAGCACCGAACAACTTTATTGACACCAGGACTAAGCTCGTCCCGGCTGTTTTCGCGGGTAAAGACCTTCACATCAACAACAATGCCGTATTCGCCATGCGGTACGCGAAGAGAAGTATCCCGGACTTCACGGGCCTTTTCTCCGAAAATTGCACGCAGGAGACGGTCTTCAGCCGTTAACTCTGTTTCGCCTTTTGGGGTAACCTTGCCAACCAAAATATCACCGGCATGGACTTCAGCTCCCACGCGGATAATGCCATTGTCATCCAAATCGCGCAGCATGTCTTCATTGACATTAGGAATATCCCGTGTGATTTCTTCCGGCCCAAGCTTGGTATCGCGGGCTTCCGTTTCATGCTCTTCAATATGAATGGAAGTAAAGACATCTTCGCGGACAACTTTTTCACTAATCAGAACAGCATCCTCATAGTTGTAACCTTCCCACGTCATAAAGCCGATCAGCACATTCCTGCCCAGAGAAATCTCTCCGTCTTTTGTCGCAGGACCATCCGCAATCACATCTCCGACATTAACGCGGTCATTTTGGTCCACAACCGGCACCTGATTGAAGCAGGTACCCGAGTTGGAACGCAGGAACTTAATAATCGGATAGACATCAATATCTCCATCATCGGTTATCACACGGACTTCATTTGCGCTGACGCTCTTTACCACTCCGGCACGTTTGCACAGCACACAGGCACCGGAATCAACGCCGGCTTTATATTCCATGCCAGTACCAACAATCGGCGATTCTGTTTTAATCAGCGGCACAGCCTGCCGCTGCATGTTGGAACCCATCAAGGCACGGTTCGTATCATCATTTTCCAAGAATGGAATCATTGCCGTTGCAACCGAAACAACCATTCGCGGAGAAACATCCATATAATCAACTTTTTCACGTTCTACCACCACAAATTGATCGCGGTGGCGGCCATTGACTTTCGCATTCTGAAAATGGCCTTCCTCATCCAGCGGTTCATTTGCCTGCGCCACGATATAGTTGTCCTCTACATCAGCAGTCATATAAACAACGTCGCGGGTAACAACGCCAGTCTTTTTATCAACACGGCGATACGGTGCCTCTATAAAGCCATACTGATTGATACGGGCAAAAGTAGCAAGGTAAGAAATCAAGCCGATGTTCGGGCCTTCAGGTGTCTCAATAGGGCACATACGGCCGTAATGGGTATAGTGCACATCACGCACTTCAAATCCTGCACGATCACGGGACAGGCCCCCGGGGCCGAGAGCAGAGAGACGGCGCTTATGTGTCAGCTCAGCAAGCGGATTTGTCTGGTCCATGAACTGCGACAGCGGCGAAGAACCGAAAAACTCTTTAATTGCAGCAACAACCGGACGAATATTAATAAGGGAATGCGGTGTCAAAGTCTCCAGATCCTGTGACTGCAGCGTCATACGTTCACGAATGACCCGCTCCAAGCGGGAAAAGCCGATGCGGAATTGGTTTTGCAGCAGCTCTCCGACAGAGCGAATCCGACGGTTCCCAAGATGGTCAATATCATCCGTTGTTCCCAAACCGACCTGCAGATTGCACATATAACTGATAGAAGCAAAAATATCATCAATAATGATATGCTTTGGAACCAGCTCATCCGCATGCGTGCGGACCGCTTCTTTCAAGGCCTCTTCCTCTCCACCGGTCTTTTCCATCAAACTCGCCAGTACGGAATAGCGCACACGCTCACGGATTCCACATTCCTTTTCAGCATCAAAGCTGATAAAGTCCTGAATATTGACCATGCCATTGGAGATTACCTTGACTTCCTGATCGTTTACCGTTACATAAGCAACAGAAACACCTGCATCATCCATTTGGCGGGCAAGATCATGTGAAATAACTTTTCCGGTTTCTGCCATCAGTTCCCCTGTGGAGGGGTTGACAACAGGGCGGCTGAGAATTTGTCCGGTAATCCGTCCTGCAAGATTTAGCTTTTTATTGTATTTATAACGGCCTACACGGGAAAGATCATAACGGCGGGAATCAAAGAACAGACTATTCAGGTGGGACTGCGCACTTTCCAATGTTGGCGGCTCACTCGGACGAAGTTTTTTGTAAACTTCAAAAAGGGCTTCCTCCGCATTCTTACAGGAATCCTTTTCCAGGGTCGCATCAATTAAAGCACTGCTGCCAAAGTAGTCACGGATCTCGGCATCCGTGCCCAACCCCAATGCACGGATAAACACTGTGATTGGCAGCTTTCGATTTTTATCAATGCGGACATAAAAGACATCGTTGGCATCATTTTCATATTCCAGCCATGCGCCGCGGTTAGGAATCACCGTCGCGCTGTAAAGTTCCTTACCGGTCTTGTCGTAATCCATTTTATAATAAACACCGGGGGAACGGACCAATTGAGAGACAATAACGCGCTCTGCGCCGTTAATTACAAAGGTGCCGCTTTCTGTCATAAGGGGAAAGTCACCCATATAAACTTCTGATTCCTTTATTTCACCGCTCTCTCTATTCAGCAGTCGGGCGGTCACGCGAAGCGGGGCTGCATAAGTCGCATCGCGATCTTTACACTCCATAACAGAATAATTCGGCTTGTCAACATCCAGTTTATAATCCACAAAATCCAGGACGAGGTTGCCTGTGTAATCGGTAATGCCGGAGACATCCTTGAAAACCTCTTTCAGGCCTTCATGCAGGAACCACTCATACGAGTTTTTTTGAATTTCAATAAGGTTGGGCATCTGCAGCACCTCATCGATTTTCGCAAAACTCATACGTGTGTTTTTGCCTACCTTCACCGGTTTGACATTCACCATTGGCTCAATCACTCCAATCCTTTATTTAAGAGCCGCCTATCCGTGTACGTCCTTTTTCATCATATTCTGCATACAATTTCTCTTGCCTTTTCCATTATGTTGTGCTATGATAAAAGCGGTTAAGAGATAGGCATACTATTCTATGATGATGCAGTTTAATATTGTATTCCATTTTTTTTTGTTTGTCAAGGCAAGTGTGTGGATTTGCCTTGGCTTTTTTTATATCATTTTCCCTTTTATTGACAACAATCAGGTTTTAACGCATGGCTCTATTTTTTCCTTCAGCACGAATAAGCAAATGCTATTCTATCTTTGAATCCGTTCTTTCATCTGTAATTTCCAAAATAGCTGAATTTTTACTTTTAAAAAAAATGATTTTCAGATATTTTCTGGATTTTATTGACGAAAATGAAAATTCTATCTATAATTAAATTACAAGTGAAAATACCAACATAGTGAATTCTATTTGCAATATATCCAATTTGAAACTTCTGAAGATTTGGATATTCAGTATTCTTTTTATCCTATTGGCTGCAGCCAGATCCTGCTAAATCTATCATAGACGATAATCGAGGAAAATTATGGATAAGAAAGGTAATACATATGACCACACGATTGATTCTGCAAACAGTAATCTTGACTGTCCGTTCGTGCACCTGAACGATTATGCTGAGTTCATGAAAAAAAGCCAATCTGTCATACGGAGCCTGACACCTCAAAAACATTTTGCCATTCTTTATGCAGATATCACAGATTTCAAGACAATAGACACATTTTACGGTTTTGCAGAAGGAGAACGTATGCTGGAAGCATTTTCAAATTTTCTCCGCACCTCAGAAAACATTTTGGTCTGTAACCGCGTATTCTCCGATCACTTCGTTTGCCTGCTTTTTCTGAGACAGAATTCCATGTCAAAAGAAAAGACGACCTCCTATCGCAAAAAGTTCAACTGGTTTCTTTCGAAACAGCAAATCTACCATCCGGATTGTTACCTGCACATTGCATGTGGGCTGTGTGAATTAAAGACAGATGACTTGATTCATGCAATCGACCATGCAGATACTGCCAGAAAACGTTCAAAACTGCACAGTGACACAACGGTTGTCTGGTTCGATAAACAAATGAATCAGCAGATGCATCTGGAAGAACAAACCGCACATCTGGCGCAAGCTGCTCTGAGGAAAAAGCGATACTGCTTTTTCCTGCAGCCAAAAGTCAATCTGCATACCGGACAAATTATCGGCGCAGAGGCACTGGCACGCAGCATCACAGAAGATGGGCAGATGATGCTTCCGGATCAGTTCATTCCGTTTCTGGAGCGCAACGGTTCCATTATTGAGATGGATTACCTAATGTGCCGAAAAGTGTGTGAATACTTGGCCGACAGGATCAGGCAGGGATTGCCAGTCGTGGCCATTTCCGTTAATCTCTCACGTCTGCATGCTTCTTATGAGAATACAGCAGAAGTTCTGCATGCTATGGTCAGCAGCTACCATATTCCTCCCTATCTGCTGGAATTTGAACTGACAGAAACGCTGCTTTTAAAAGGATTGAAAAGCATGAAACATTTAATCGATGCTCTCCGCGGCTATGGATATAAAGTCTCAATTGATGATTTTGGCTCCGGTTATACAGGCACTAACATCTGGCAGGAATTGAATTTTGATATTCTGAAACTGGACAAAAAGTTTTTATCCACTGATCCCAAAGTCAAACAGCGAAATGATGCACTAATCCCCAACCTGATCAAAATTGCAAACCAGCTGCAGACAACTGTACTTTGCGAAGGGGTCGAAACTGCAGTGCAGTGTAAATACTTGGAAAAAATGGGCTGCCATCTTGTGCAAGGCTACTATTTTTCTGAACCGGTCCCCTGCAAAACCTTTGATAAGCTACTCGTTCAAAATCACGGTATGGTTCCCAATTGGCGTTGACAATCGTTCCTATTCCGTAATTACCGAAAATCTTGACATACCGTCAATTTCCGACTCTGCTTGAAATGTCATCCCGGGCGGAATAGCTGGATTTAAAGTTTCCAATGGCCAAATGCTGTTCGTCTCCGCCAGCATGTCCATACAGGCGCAGCGGAAACTAGAATTAATCGGAAAGTTAAAGTTTCATTTTCATTTTCATTTCCATCGTGCTGACGAAAAACCTATCGAATTGCAAATGTACGCACGAACGATGCGAAACACCAAATGGGGAAATGACACACTCTGCCGTTTTATTGATATCACAAACCAGTAAAATTCCCACTTATAGATAGAAAAGGGTCGCAGTTATCAAAGTGCGGCCCTTTTCCTTTTTGGGGAAAGTCAGAGCTGCTGAGGAACCCCATCTGCACTGCCATCTGATGACAGAATATCAGCAAATGTATAAGAACGGAGCTTGTTGCGCACCAGCGCAGTAACCTCATCATAAATCTTATGAAAACAACAACTCGTTGTGCTGCCGTGGTCACAGCTATATTCCTGCTGTTGACAGCGGCTGAACATATAAGGCCCTTCTACCGCTTCTATCACCTGCAGCAGCGTAATCTCTTTTGGGGGACGTGCTAAAAGATAACCGCCATGTGCGCCTTTGAAGGAAACCACCAGCCCGGATTTCACCAATTTGTGCAGAATTTTCAGAGTGAAGCGCTGCGTAACACGCGTTTTTTCGGCAATCGTCCGCGCATCGACTCGCTTTTTGGTATGTGCAAGCAACTCCATAATGCATACTGCATAGTCTGTTTCCAGTGTAATGACCATTGATGATGCTCCTTAATCCAGAAAATCCTTCAGCTTTTTGCTGCGGCTTGGATGGCGAAGCTTACGCAGAGCTTTTGCTTCAATCTGGCGAATGCGTTCACGGGTCACATTAAATTCTTTGCCAACTTCCTCTAGTGTACGGGAGCGCCCGTCTTCAAGACCGAAACGAAGGCGGAGCACCTTTTCCTCACGCGGTGTCAGAGTGTCCAGCACCTCATTGAGCTGTTCCTTAAGCAGCGTATGAGAAGCTGCGTCCTGCGGTGCCGGCGCATCATCGTCCGGAATAAAATCGCCGAGATGGCTGTCCTCCTCCTCACCAATTGGTGTTTCCAGAGAAACTGGTTCCTGTGCAACCCGCAGGATTTCCCGCACTTTGTCCACTGACATATCCAACTCGTCGCTAATCTCATCCGCAGAGGGTTCATGTCCATTTGTATGCAAGAGCTGACTGGAAACCTTTTTGACCTTATTAATCGTTTCCACCATGTGCACCGGAATCCGAATCGTACGCGCCTGGTCAGCGATTGCACGTGTAATTGCCTGACGAATCCACCACGTCGCATAGGTGGAAAATTTGAATCCCTTGGTGTAGTCAAACTTTTCGACTGCTTTAATCAAACCGAGATTTCCTTCCTGAATCAGGTCGAGAAACTGCATGCCGCGGCCAAGGTACCGCTTGGCAATGCTGACAACTAAACGCAGATTTGCCTCAGCCAAACGCTTTTTTGCTTCTTCATCGCCATTTTTAATACGCACTGCATAGTCAATTTCTTCTTCCGGTGTCAGCAGCGAAACCCGCCCAATCTCCTTTAAATAAACTTTGACCGGATCATCAATCGCAACTCCCTCTGTATTGACAGCGGCGTCCAATCCTTCATCTTCACCATTCTTTGATTCATGAACCTGCAGGTCATTAATCATCTCGTTGCCAAGGTCATCCACGATGTCAACGCCCTGCTCCTCCAGCAAATCGTAAAATTTCTCAATTTGTTCCGGTTCAAAGTCGAGTTCTCCAATTGCATCAAGAATCTCTTTTGTAGAAAGCGAGCCTTTTGTTTTGCCCTGTTCAATCAGGTCATGTATCACTGTCTTTTTATCTGGTGTGGCTGGCGCTGCCATGCAAAATCCCCCTATTTCTTTATCTCACGCAGTTTCGGCAGGTAGTCATGTTGAATTTCTTCAGCACTGCTGGCCCGCAGATTCTGCTTCTCATTTTCCTCAACCAAAATACGAATACAGGAATCTATTTCCTGCTTTCCGGTCGGTTTTCCACTGTGCCTTGCACAATATCCGGCAATAACTCCCATTTCTTCCGCCGTCAAACTGCCGCTGAGATCTGTAAGGTTTCCTACCTTGTCATCTTTCATTTTGCCCACGATTTTCGCATATACACGGCGATTAAAGGCTGTAATGAACATTTTGGGATCTAAATTTGCAATTATATACGCGGAATTTTCAGGATAATCGATCATTGCACCCAAAAGTATCTCCTCAGCGCGTGCTGCGCGGAGATTCTGCTGTTTTTCCGGGTTGACTTTACTCTGCGCACCGGTTACTTGCCGGCGAAAATTTCTAAACTCCTTTTTTTTCTGAAAATGTCCTTTCTTCTTCCGTATGCTGTTTACTTGCTGAATAACCGACCCACGCTGCACATTTGCTTCCTCAGCAAGCTTCCCCGCATAAACATCGCGCTCAAGATCATTTTCCAGTCCTGCCAACACCTCGGCGGCGGCATGTAAATAACGAATTTTCCCCTCCGGTGTCTGGAGAGAAATGCTGCTCTTTAATTTTGCCAGCTGATATTCCACATCATTGCCGCAACTGTCCAAAAGCTGCTGGAATCGTGCATGTCCATTTTCACCATGCGAGCGGATGAATTCATCCGGATCTTTTCCATCCGGCACAACTAGGATATGGACCAAAAGTCCTGCTTCCCGCAAAAGCGGAATGCTTCTGGAGGCTGCTTTCTGGCCGGCTTCATCTGCATCGTAAGAGGTAATTACCTCTTTTGTGTAATGCGCAATTAATCGAGCCTGTTCCGGTGTCAATGCTGTACCAAGCCCTGCTACCGCATTGGGAAAGCCTGCTTGATGCAAAGCAATGACATCCATATAGCCTTCACATAAAATCAGAGATTTGTCCGCTGCATCTTTGGCAAAATTCAAAGCAAAGAGATTGCGGCCTTTGCTGAAAACCGGCGTATCACTGGTATTTAAATATTTCGGCTCTTCTTTTCCAAGTACCCGCCCACCAAATGCGATCACATTCCCACGCAAATCAATAATTGGAAACATTACGCGGTTATGAAAGCGGTCCACTGGATGGCCGTTCCGGCTGGAAAAGGCCACATTTGCCTGTATCATTTCCTGAGCCGAAAATCCTTTTTTCCCCAAATAATCGACCAGTGCAAAACGGGAAGGCGGCGCATAACCTAAGCCGAAATGACTGATGGTCTTCCGGAGTAAACCACGCTGTTCAAAATACTCACGTCCCGTTTTCCCCTGTTCAGAAAGCAGGACCGCATGGTAAAACCGTGCGGCTTCCCGATTCAGCGCATACAAACGAATGCGTAATTTTGCAAGGCCGCGGTCCTCTTCACTTTCCGGTACGGTCATTCCTGCTCTCTGTGCCAGTGTACGTACTGCTTCCCTATAATCCAAATTGCTGATTTTTTCAATAAAGGTAATGGCATCGCCGCCTGCACCGCATCCAAAGCAGTAAAATGAATTATTATCCGGATAAACCGTAAAAGACGGTGTTTTTTCGCTGTGAAATGGACACAGACCAACGAAGGTGCGGCCGCGCCGTTTCAGGTTGACATAGTCAGAAACGACCTCTTCAATACCGTTGCGCGCTTTCAGCTCCTCTATAAATTCCTGCGGAAGCGGCATCTATTTTCCTCCTTTCCGCATTTCATTTTTCGATTTTTCCAACTTACCTGATTACATTGCGTTCCATGCATGCGGTACATAAACACGCTCAAAAAGTTTTACCGCATAGGGGTCTGTCATCCCCGCAATATAATCGACTGCTGCGCGGCGTATCCCGTCTTGTTCTGCGACTTTGCGGTCATCCTCCGGTAAATTCTGTGGAGATAACGCATATTCATAAAGCTTTTCAATCACAAGCGGTACTTTTACTTCTTCCGACTTTGCCTGCGGATTAACATACACGGATTGATACATAAAAGTGTGCAAAGCATCGAAAGCCTCCTGTATTGGCTCATCCATGCGGATCCATCCGTCCGTACTGTTACGGACAACCGAACGGACCAAACAGTCAATCCGCTCACTTTTGGAGTGCCCGAGAACAGCCGTAATATCCTTTGGCAGGTCATTTTCCCGAAGGATGCCTGCGCGCTCGGAATCATCAATATCATGATTTATGTACGCAATGCGGTCAGCTACACGAACAATACGCCCTTCCGGAGTAGATGCCTGCTTTCCGGTTGTATGGCATAAGATTCCATTCCGTACTTCGGCAGTCAGATTTAGTCCCTTCCCGCTTTTTTCAAGCCGCTCCACAATTCGTACACTCTGCTCATAGTGGTGGAATGCATTGCTTCCATCCTCCAGCGGGTGCATACGGCAAATTTCATCCAACGCATGTTCACCTGCATGGCCAAACGGCGTATGTCCAAGGTCATGGCCAAGTGAAATTGCCTCCGTTAAATCTTCATTGAACCGCAGACAGCGGGCAATCGTCCGGGCAATCTGGGAAACTTCCAAGGTATGTGTCAGCCGTGTACGATAATGATCTCCTTCCGGAGAAAGGAACACCTGCGTTTTCCGTTTCAGTCTTCGGAATGACTTGCAATGAATAATCCGGTCCCTATCGTGCTGAAAAGCAGTACGCAGATCATCTTCTTCCTCTGGAAACTGGCGTCCTGCAGTATCGCAGGCATGGGTAGCCAGCTTAGAAAGTGTCATCTGTTCAATTTCTTCTGTCCTTTCACGGATATTCACGCAATCCCTCTTTTCTTTGCCGTAAGCGAAGTTCCTGCAAAGGCATTCAAAATTCAAGGAATTTTTACTTTATAATTATTAATACGCAAAAAAAGCACTTTTCCCTGCAAACTTTCAAAATAAACTTAAGATTAATTGATCTATCATTTCTGTTTCTGCCCGACAGAAACTTCCATAGGGAAAAAAGTTTCTCCTAAAATCTTTGGTTTCACACCGCCGGCCGTTGCATCCGCAAGCGCATTTTCTAATTTCGGCAGGTTTCCTGATTCCATATGGAACTGCAGCGTCACTTTTTCGGCAAAAGAAGTTTCATCTACTGCTGCACCGTGTTCCGGCAAAAGAGCCGCAACCTTTCCATACTGATTGTAAGGACAGTGCACCTGCAGCATCAAGCAGGGTTTCATACAGACAATTCCAGCTGCCTCCAATGCAAGAGAGGCCCCATGCGTGTAAGCACGCACCAGTCCGCCGGTTCCCAGCAGGATACCACCGAAATAGCGTGTAACGGTTACGGCCGCATCTGTAACCCCAGATTTCAGCAAAACATTCAATGCCGGTACGCCTGCTGTACCCTGCGGCTCACCATCATCCGAGCAGTGCTGCTCTCCGGAACGGAGCACATAGGCCGAAACCGTATGTTTTGCATCCCAATACTGTTTTTTCACACGGGTAATAAACGCCGCCGCTTCCTTCTGTGTATGTACCGGAACAGCGGTGCCGATAAAACGCGACTTTTTTTCCGTAAACTCATTCAGGCCCTCTGCTTTGAGGGTATCATATTCCGTCATAGGATAATCTCTCCTTCAAAGGAAAAAGAAAGGGCTGCTGCAGAGTAAGACTTTTCAGCCCTCTCATGCAGCAGTCCCTACATTCCAGAGAAAAGCAAAATTACTTTGACATGTCGCCATAACGCTTTTTGAACATATCAACACGGCCGCTGCTGTCTACCAGTTTCTGTTTGCCAGTAAAAAACGGATGGCACTTAGAGCAGATTTCAACGCGGATATTTTGCTTGGTAGAACGAGTTTTAATCACATTGCCGCAGGCACATGTGATGGTTGCGTCCTTATACTCAGGATGGATACCTTTTTTCATGGGATTGTCACCTCTTTCAGCAAATGCTGCAGCATACGGCCCGGCCTGCTGACTGCCAAAATGCAGAACAGCCCGATCGGACTCTAAACATACGTATTTTATCATAATTCAGAATAAAAAGCAAGTTTTTTATAAGATTCAGTTGTTGATTTGCTGATTCTTTTTATAAACGGCATATTCTTCCAGGCAGAGTCCCAACCGGCGCATCGTCTGCGCATTATAAGTCCCAACATAACGAAAATGGGAGGGATTATTTTTAAGGCCGGTGTAGCCCTCTTTTTCATCAGCATATCTGCGTACAAATCCATAATCCACACAGTGGTTCAGCAGCCAGTGATAGCCATCCGAAGCGAGAAAAGTGGAATCCGAAGGAAAAGTAACTGCCATTCCGGTCTGATTTTCGCTAAAGCCTCCCGGCGGCACTATTGCTTCTGCTTCACTTTCTGCAATGGCACGCGTTTTCCCGTTATTTTTCATTAATTCCTGAATTTTCTGCTGGTATCGTTTTTCCTGTGTACTAGCATCCACATACCCTTCAGCCGGCTGAAGGGTGTAGCCAGCTGCTTTCGCATCTGTCAGCATTTTTTTCAGCGCTGGTAAAATCCGTTTGTCCACTTGAATGCCACCAAAGCTGGTGAGCTGCACCGTAAAGCTGCTGCTAATCTGTTTATTCGGCGATACAACAGTCAGTGCCCACGCATCATCTGGAATTGGCAAAAGGACATCTTCCTGAGACGAAGGGATACTGGATGCTGACGATTTTCCACTGCCCGCAGGCGCAGAATGGACAGTACGCCACGTAAAGGATCCAAGCAGTGCTACCAACAACAGAATGCCAACCAGCAGGACCGTCATCCAACGCCGGAGCCGATGTATACTGCCAATTTCCTTTTGAGAAACATCTAGATCTGTCAGGATTCGCTCCTGACGATGTATATTCATATCATTCCCTCTTATCTGAATGTTCATCTCATATTTCGCATGAAAAGCAATCACTCTTTGACAAGCCTATGATTATACTCTCCATAAAGCCACAAATTCCACTTTTCATTTTAAGTCAGCTTTCGTAACTTTGCAAGGTATTTTCTTTGAATCGAATCCTATAACATTATAATTTTATAAATCCTTTCTGTTTAAAAAATAATCATTGCTTTTCAACATGATTTGCGGTACAATTTAAATTGAATGCATAAAATGCTTTCAAAGAAAACTTTATTCCCTGCAAAATTTGCTTATTAACAAAAATCTAGACAGAAATTGAGATCAAAATGCGGTGAATGATGTTTAGAAAAACAATATTTGTACCCACATAGAATCGAGGTCATTTCCTATATGCGTAAAACAAAAATAATCTGTACGCTTGGGCCTGCTACCGATGACAAAAATGTTCTGCGTCAACTCATGATTTCCGGTATGGACGTAGCACGCATCAACTTTTCTCATGGCTCGCATGAGGAGCATAAGGTCCGCATTGATGCTGTGAAAGAACTGCGTAAAGAGCTTGGTCTGCCCGTTGCTCTGTTGCTGGATACAAAGGGACCAGAAATTCGTACACTTGATTTTGCTCAGTCAGTCGATGTGGTAGAAGGTCAGTCCTATACATTGACGACGCGCGATGTTATGGGTGACAGCAAAATGTGCGGCATCACTTACAAAAATCTGCCACAGGAAGTTACCCCCGGCACAAAAATTTTGATTGATGACGGTCTGATTGAACTGCGTGTAGATCATGCGACAGATACAGATATTAACTGCACCGTTATGAATGGCGGCACCATTGCTAAACATAAAGGTATTAATATCCCCGGTGTTGATCTTGCTCTTCCTTTTCTGAGTGCTCAGGACAAGTCTGATATTGCTTTTGGTGTGGAGCAGGACTTTGATATGATTGCTGCTTCGTTTACCCGCTGTGCTGAGGATATCCTTGATCTGCGCCGTGAACTGGAAAAAGACGGAAATCACGATATGCAGATTATCAGCAAAATTGAAAGCACCGGCGGCGTTAAAAACTTTGACGATATTATCCGTGTTTCCGACGGCATCATGGTCGCCCGCGGTGATTTGGGCGTGGAAGTTCCCATGGAAGAGGTTCCCGTCCTGCAAAAAAAGATGACGAAAAAAGGTTTTGTCGCCGGTAAAGTCGTCGTTACTGCTACCCAGATGCTTGACTCGATGATTCAGCATCCGCGTCCAACACGTGCAGAAGCCACTGATGTTGCCAATGCAATCTATGACGGCACCAGCGCGATTATGCTTTCCGGTGAAACAGCTGCTGGGAAATATCCTGTGGAAGCTGTCCAAACAATGGCTCGCATTGCAGAGCGCACCGAACAAAGCATTGATTATGCTCAGCGTTTTCGCGAAACTACCTGTATAGAACGGAGCGATGTGACATCGGCAATCTCCCATGCAACCGTCACAACAGCACATGATCTTGGCGCTGTTGCCATTATGACAGTAACAAAATCCGGCCGCACTGCACGTACAATTTCAAAATATCGCCCTGCCTGCCCCATTATCAGCGGCACAACAAACAGTAAAGTCATGTATCAAATGAATCTGTCATGGGGCGTTGTACCTATTATGGTTGAAGAAAAAGATAATACAGATGAACTTTTTGACCATGTTGTAAATGTGGCACGTGAAAAGGGACTGGTGAAAAACGGGGATTTGACTGTCATTACTGCAGGTGTACCGCTTGGAATTTCCGGCACCACCAATTTGTTAAAAGTACAGTTGGTCGGCGATGTTCTGGTAACCGGAGATGGAATTTCTCTGGGCACTGTCTGCAGCAATCTCTGTGTCTGCACAACACAGGCAGAACTGAAGCAAAACTTTCATGAGGGCGACATTATTGTAATTCCAAAGTCAAGCAATGAAATTATGCCCTACATGCGTAAAGCTTCCGGTATTATTACAGAGGAACCCGGCATGAATACCCATGCCGCTATTGTCGGACTCTCCCTGAATATACCAGTCATCGTTGGGGCAGCCAATGCTACCCAAATTCTACGCAGCGGTGTTACCGTTAGACTGGATTCTGACCGTGGTATTGTTTATGCGGGCAAGGAAAAAAAGTGTGTAAAGAAAACACAGCAGAAAAAATAATAGAATGATGCAAATTAAATAATTGTGCTTTAAATTTACAGCTGCCAAGGGAAAATAAGGCAGCTGTTTTTTTATTAAATGTAGAAAGGCTGCAGCTTCTTAAGTTGGCAATCTGATAACTGCAGTCTAATTTTATTTTTTTAAGAAAAGCTTCAAACGGAGTGCTTATGTAGCAGCTCCATGAGAAACCTGTGCAACCGCTGACGGCATATTTGCAATCGTACGGCGATGACTGTGACTGTTCGGCTGTTCAATCAAGCCAAAACTAACCGATAACGCACGATCCACCTTCGTCATATCCCCATCGTCCAGCCGACCCATGTACTCACGCAGGCGGTGTTTATCTAATGTACGGACCTGCTCCAGCAGCACGATGCTGTCACGCGATAACCCTGTGTCAGCTGCATTCAGATGAATATGTGTGGGCAATTCCGTTTTACCGCGCTGGCTTGTGATTGCTGCGGCAATCACCGTTGGACTGAAGCGATTTCCAACATCATTTTGAACAATCAGCACTGGTCTTACTCCGCCCTGCTCAGAGCCGATAACAGGGCTGAGATCTGCATAAAAAATATCTCCGCGCTTTACTTGCATGACACTCACGCTCCGCAATTGAATTTCTGCAAATAGCATTGGCAGAATCATCAGATTTTATACATCTGCTCTGCTTTTATCAGTGTATGCAATTCCGCGCTTTTTTGCGTTTCTTCCAAGAAAGCAGAAAGTCAGTGACCTCGGCTGTTCTCGATTTTTAAAAAGATTTGAGGCAGCTCATCCAGTAAATCATGGGGCAGCATTGCCTGCTGAGAAAGCCGTGCCGCACAATAGTCACCTGCCATCCCATGCAAATAAACGGCCGCACAAGCCGCTAGATAAGGTGAAACTCCCTGTGCCAGAAAAGCGCCGATCATTCCGGCAAGAAGATCGCCGCTTCCTCCGCGCGCCATTCCGGGATTTCCGGTTGGATTTTGCAGGGCCTGTCCTTCCGGAGAGGCAATAACCGTTCCTGCCCCTTTCAGGACCAATATGACATGATGCTTTTGGGCAAAATCAGCTGCTGCACCTGTGCGGTCTGCCTGCACTTGGCGGACTGTACAGCCAAGCAGCCGCGCCATCTCCCCAGGGTGTGGTGTCAACACGGCTGGTACAGGAAGCGTATCCAGTATGGAAACATGATTGACAATGCAGTTGAGTCCATCAGCATCCAGCACCAGCGGTACTTGGCAGTTTTTGAGTATTTGGTACACACGTTCCGGATACGCTGTGGAAAAGCCGCATCCCAACACACAAGCCGAAGCCTTTGGCAAAGACCGAAGTACATTTGAAAAATCACTTTCCGGATAAACCGTGTACACCGCTTCCGGCAATTGGGAAGAAACAATGGGATAAATGCCTTCCGGCAGTGCCACATCCACCAAACCTGCCCCGCACCGCAGAGCGGCACCTGCACACAGCATAGCCGCACCTGCCATTCCATAGCTGCCGCAAATACACAGCAGTCGGCCAAATGTGCCTTTATTGCTGTCTGTTTTGCGCACCCTCACGGCAGATGCAGCCATTTCGTAAGTGACCGTTTTCATTTCAAATGTTCCTCCCGTTCCCCTACAACCACCACGGCCACGGTGGTGGCTGTGTGTGTAACACTGACGGCAAATGTCCAGCCATCCGCAAGCCGGGCTGCCCTTCCGCTCAGGGAAAGAATCGGTGCCCCGTTTGTTCCGCGCAGTAACTGAACTTCTCCGAGTGTAAAACAGCATAAACCTGTTTTCATTGCTTTCCCAAATGCTTCCTTTGCGCTGAAAGAAGCGGCAACGCTTTGTGCAGGAAATCCGCGATTCTGCAGCTGAACAAATTCTTCTTTGCCCAGTATTTTTTTGCAGAAATGCGGATTTCTCATAGACCGGCGGATTCGGTTGATTTCACAAAGGTCGATTCCTGCCGTTAACATTTTCCCTGCGGCACATGGGGAAAGGCCGCATTGCTGACGGAGCGTTTCAAGGACGGCCGAATGGCATTTAAGATGCGGTCATCCGGACTGAAAATAATCAGCATCCTTCCGTACTTTTCAAAGTGCCCGCTGATGTACCAATTGTCTGCCGTCCCTTTTGCGGTTTTTCCCACCTGATAAACTGCATCAAAATTTCTGCCGGTGAATTTCTGTTCTTCATATTTTCCCATTTCCTCTGTTTCATGCAGATCTACGGAAAACTGACGTTTCCGCTTACGGCGGTGAATAATTTTATCACAGGTAAAATCATGATTTGTAATGCTGTATTCAAATTCCCAGTCAATTGATGTTACCATATAATAAAAGGCAAAACAGACACCTGCCAAAATCAAAATTGCAAACATAGATAACAGCGGAATCGCGAGAGTCAGCAGCAAAATAATCACGGCCACAATCACAGAAGCAGTAATAATTAATGCATCTTTTGCGCAGAATTTGCGCTTAATAATCTGTTCGGAAAAAATATCCATTCTCAAATTCCCCCGGTTTTTGAATTCATAGTCCATATTCATCTTGTTTTAATTATTTTAGCATAGGCCAAAAGTAATTACAAACAAAATTGCTGATAATTAGAGATGTTTTATGAAGGCTTTGTTTTGTTCGGGACTCTTTCGGATCGGTAAAGGCTTGCAATCCATAAATATGCGTGCTACAATATTTCGTATAATTTGAAACACTGTGAGAAAGGAAGTAGCATTTTCCATTTGCAGGTTCAGAGAACGTGCGTCACTGGCTGAAAGCGCACCCGCCTGTACGGAAATGTGAAGTTCCCTTTTGAGTGTCCCTGCAGAACCAGCAGCTTTTTAAGCCGCAAGTAGGCATGGACGGCCGGCCCCGTTATCCGCCGCGAAAGTATAATGCAGGGTGGTACCGCGAAGACAGAGCCTTCGCCCCTTTAAAAGAGGGGCAAAGGCTTTTTTATTTCCGGAAGTTATCCTATCCAACCTGTCAATGAGAAAGGATGAATACTGCAAATGTTAAAAGATGAGCTGCAGACAATTGGCACCAAAGCGCTGCAGGAACTGCACAGTGCCAAGGATCAAAAGCAGCTGGATAATCTGCGCGTACACTATCTTGGCAAAAAAGGTTCCCTGACAGCAATCCTGAAACAAATGAAAAATCTTTCCGCGGAGGAACGTCCGGTCATCGGGAAATTGGCCAATGAAATCCGCTCCAATATTGAACAAACAATTGCGGAACGCACAGAAGAGCTGAAAAATCTGGAGTTGGAACACCGCCTGCGTACAGAAGCAATTGACGTTACGCTTCCCGGAAAGCCGCGAAAGCTCGGCTGCAAACATCCGCTGTCCAGCACGCTGGAAGACTTAGAAGAAATTTTCTTTGGCATGGGGTTCAGCATTGCGGAAGGTCCGGAAGTGGAATACGATTATTATAACTTTGAAGCACTGAATATTCCAAAGGACCACCCCGCGCGCGATGATCAGGATACATTTTATATTAATGACAAGATTCTGCTGCGTACGCAAACCAGTCCGGTTCAAGTACGCACCATGCAGAGCCAGAAACCGCCGATTCGCATCATCGCGCCCGGCCGCGTTTACCGCAGTGATGCTGTGGATGCCACCCACTCCCCTCTGTTTCACCAAGTGGAAGGATTAGTTGTGGACAAAGGGATCACTTTCGCCGACCTGAAAGGGACACTGGAAACATTTATCAAACGTCTGTATGGAAACGACAGTGTCGTCCGCTTTCGTCCACATCATTTTCCTTTTACAGAGCCAAGTGCAGAAGTGGATGTCCAGTGCTTCCACTGCCATGGCAAAGGCTGCCGTCTTTGCAAAGGTGAGGGATGGATTGAAATCTTAGGCTGCGGTATGGTGCATCCGAAAGTCCTTTCAAACTGTGGAATTGATCCGGAGGAATACTCTGGATTTGCTTTTGGCATTGGTCTGGAACGCATCGCTATGCGCAAATATAACATTGACGATATGCGTCTGTTTTACGAAAATGATATTCGTTTTCTGGAGCAGTTCTGAACTGCCGTATCATCTGAAATATTACCGGAAAGTGTGGGATCAATCTTAATATGAATCTTTCAAAGCGTTGGTTAAAAGAATTCGTGGACCTGCCGGAGATGCCCCTGCGCCAGTTCACGGAAGCCATTACCCTCAGCGGCAGCAAAGTGGAAAGCTGGCACACAGAAGGCGAGGACTTTGCAAAAATTGTAGTGGGAAAAGTGCTGTCTCTGGAAAAGCATCCGGACAGTGACCACTTATGGATTACCAAAACAACTGTCAATGAAAAGGAAGAACCCCTGCAAATTGTGACTGGCGCCCAGAATCTGCACGTCGGTGATTATGTACCGGTCGCCCTGCACGGCAGTACCCTGCCCGGCGGCAAAAAAATTAAGCGGGGTAAACTGCGCGGCGTAGTAAGTAACGGCATGCTCTGCGGCATCACGGAACTGGGTCTGACAGTCCACGACTTTCCGTCTACCATTGAAGACGGCATCATGGTGCTGACCGAAGCAGACGGCTGCAAGCTGCAGCTCGGCATGGACATCCGTGAAGCACTCGGTTACAATGACACCGTCGTCGAGTTTGAAATCACCTCCAACCGGCCAGACTGTTTCTCGGTAATCGGTCTTGCCCGAGAAGCAGCAGCAACCTTCAATCTTCCGCTCAAACTTCACACACCGCAGGTAAAAGGCAGCGCCGGTAACTGCGCTGGTCTGCTGGATGTCAAAATTGAAGCACCTGACCTCTGCCCCATTTATACAAACCGCGTTGTTAAAAATGTGCGCGTAAAGCCTTCTCCCCTCTGGATGCGGGAACGTCTGCGAGCCATGGGTGTACGTCCGATCAACAATATCGTCGATATCACAAATTATGTTATGCTGGAATACGGCCAGCCGATGCATGCTTTCGACCTGCGCAGCGTGGAAGGCCGCAAGATTCGCATTCGCCGTGCAAAACCCGGAGAAACCATTACCACACTGGACGGCGTAAAGCGCACCCTCACAGACAAGCAGCTCGTCATTGCCGACAACAGCAAACCAATGGCAATCGCCGGTGTTATGGGCGGTGAATTCAGTGGTATTGCAAAGGATACCACCACGATTGTTTTTGAGTCTGCCTGTTTTAAGGGAACCAGTGTCCGCACCACGGCACGGGACCAGGGAATGCGCACAGAAGCTTCCGGCCGCTATGAAAAGGGGCTGGACCCCAACAACTGCATTCCCGCCATCAACCGTGCCTGCGAACTGGTCGAACTGCTTGATGCCGGCGATGTAATGGACGGTATCCTTATGGATGACCATTCCAATAAAGAAAAACACCGTATTCGCTTTGAACCGGAATGGACAAACCGATTCCTGCACACAGATATTTCCAAAGAAGAAATGAAAAAGATTCTCATGAAACTGGAATGTGAATTTGACGGAGATGAAATCATTGTTCCAACTTTCCGCCCCGATCTTGTCCATAAAGCGGACATTGCGGAAGAAATTGCCCGCTTTTACGGTTATAATAAGATTCCGAGCAAAAAGCTGCCCGGAGGCACAGAAGGCGTTTTCACAGAAAAGCAGCATTTTATCCGCTCGGTTCACCAAGCAATGCTTGCACTTGGCGCAGATGAAATCATGACGTATTCCTTTTTCTCCCCTAAAAACTATGACAAGATTCGGATGCCTGCAGACGACCCGCTGCGCAATTCCATAACGATTCGCAACCCGTTGGGTGAGGATACCAGCATCATGCGCACAACGGCACTGCCCTCTATGCTGGAAGTCCTTTCCCGCAACTACAATAACCGCAATTCGGAAGCATGCCTGTACGAGCTCGCCGGCGAGTATATCCCCACACAGCCTGATAAGCTGCCCCTTGAAAAATCCACCCTCATCTGTGGAATGTACGGAGAAGATTATGATTTCTTCACAGCAAAAGGGATGCTGGAAACTCTGCTGAGCCGCCTTGGCATTACAGATTGGGACATTTCCGCCTGCCGGGATGCCTGCAGTTATCATCCGGGCCGCTGTGCAAAGCTGACTGTCGGGGGAGAAGCACTCGGTATCATCGGCGAAATTCATCCGAAGGTTTTGGCGAACTTTGGCATTGGTGTGCGCACCTACTCCTTTACCCTTGACACTGCTGTTTTAAAAGACTATGCCGCTTTGTCCCATACGTTTAAACCTTTGCCGAAGTTTCCTGCTGTTACACGGGACCTTGCCCTCATCTGCGATGCGGAAATTCCTGTTTTGGAATTAAAAAAAGCAATTCAGCGCGGAACAGGAAAACTCTTAGAAAACATCAAAGTCTTTGATGTTTACCGCGGCGAACAAATTGCCCACGGCAAAAAAAGCGTTGCAATCAGCGTTGTTCTTCGCAGCGCAAATGCAACATTGACGGATGAACAAGTCAATAATGCCATCCAAAAAGCGATCAAAGAGTTGGAGAAAGTGGGCGCCAATTTGCGGACCTGATGCAGACCTTTCCCAGAATACCGCTGAAAAAGGCCTTTTTTTGAAAAGACTACCCAGAATTTCTCAATTTCACCTTGCATTCCACCCCTGATTGTTGTATGATGAATTTACATCAGGAGGTGATCCCATGCAGGATAAGACTATGACTTTTTCTATCGGCGGCAACCGAGAGGACGACATCCGGAAAATTATGGATGCCGTCTACTCTGCTTTGCAGGAAAAAGGATATAATCCAATTAGTCAGATCGTTGGCTATATTCTTTCAGAGGATCCGACGTATATTACCACTCACAATAACGCACGCAGTCTCATTCGCAAAATTGACCGTGATGAGTTGTTGCAGGTATTGGTAAAATCTTACCTGCAACAGTCTTAATGGCCGCTGAAAGGAGGGATTGCTATGAGTACCAAAACAGAAAAGCCGAATTTCCCCATGTATAAGGGTAAACCTTTGGTTCGCAGCGGCGATGTGCTATATTATGGCAGCATGAGGGACAAGTATGTCTGCCGATTGGAAATCAAAAGTAAAAAGAAAGTTAAAGATATGGAGATCGCTGACAAAGTAGCTATTCAGTTAATGCTGACGGATCCAGCTGTCCGTGCCCGCAAACAGATTGTAAAAACAAGTGAAAAGTCTGGTCTTTATCTGGCAATGGATATTGCCGATGCTTGGCTCACTCGTGCTCTGGCTGAATAAATTTAACGGAATTCCGGCAGAAATATATATTGGAAGATTTCCGCTTTTTAAATGGGATAATAAAGCCCATAGGTTTTCATTTACTGGAAGCCTATGGGCTTTATTGATTCATTTTCACCGTTTCTGCTAGTTTGATCTTTCCGGATTACCCAAACCGAATTCACCAAATTCCCAATACACGCTGCATCAACAGACTGACTACAGAGATTGCCACCCAGCAGCAGAACCCTAAAAGAATTGGCTTTCCTCCAGTCTTAATCAGTTTCACAATATTGGTGTTGAAACCAATAGCAGCCATCGCCATAATAATGAAAAACTTGCTAAGGCCTTTCAGCGGAGAGGTAACGGCAGCCGGAAGCGAAAAGAGAGTCGTAACAACAGATGCCAAAACAAAGAGTAAAACAAACCACGGGAAGATTTTTCTCATTTTGACAGTTGAACTTCCTGTGCCCCTGCTCCGGTGGGTATGTACTGCGGAAAGCACAAGCGTAATCGGAATAATGGCAAGCGTCCTTGTCATCTTAACAATCGCTGCGTTGTTCAGCGCGTTACTGCCGTGCAAACCGTCCCATGCAGAAGCCGCAGCTGTAACAGAGGAAGTATCATTAATGGCAGTACCGGCAAACAGGCTGAACCCTTCATTGGAAAGTCCCAAGGCACCTCCCAGCGCAGGAAAAAACATTGCCGCAAGAATGTTAAACAGAAAGATAACTGAAATTGCTTGCGCCACTTCCTCATCATCTGCATCAATCACCGGAGCCGTCGCGGCTATCGCAGAACCGCCGCAGATTGAGGAACCGACACCAATCAAAATCGCACTATTTTCCGGCACGTTTAAAATTTTGTACAGAAGCCATGCGGTAAGCAGGGATGTGGAAATTGTCGCTGCAATAATTGGCAGGGACTGCTTACCTTGTGCCAAAACTTCTGTAAGGTTCATCCCAAATCCAAGCAGCACAACCGCAGTCTGCAAAATTTTTTTGGAGGTAAAGCTGACCCCTGCATGAAATGATTCTTTCTTTTTAAGAATCAGCGTCAGTACCATACCAATCAAGATAGCAAAAACTGGTCCTCCGACCACTGGCACCAAATTTCCCAGCAGGTAAGCCGGAACTGAAATGCAGAAACAGAGGAGAATCCCTTTCCAATTCTTTGAAATGAAGTTCATAAAGTACCCCTTTCCTATGTTCTGCAATCCATCCTAGCACAAGTTATAAATAAAATAAAATTATAAATTTTTATATATTCATAAATTTGCGTTATAATAGAAGAAAGGTGGTGTTTTATGATGCTGGACTTTCGAATTGATACCTTTTTGACTGTCTGTAAATTCATGAATTATACAAAAGCGGCAGAAGCACTGCATATCACTCAGCCTGCAGTGTCCCAGCATATCCATGCGTTAGAAGAAGAATATGGAGTGAAACTGTTTTCTTATAAAGGAAAAAGGCTGGCATTAACCGAAGCAGGCCAAATCCTGCAGGATACGGCAGTAACCATGAAGCATGACGACCTTTTGTTAAAAGAAATGATGGAACAGATGACCAGTGGGTCAGTGAAATTAATTTTCGGAGCTACACGGACAGTCGGACAGTTTGCTATGGCCGACCCGCTGATTGGCTACTTGAAACAGCATCCAAAAGCGACTGTAAAAATGACGGTTGCCAATACGCAGAAATTACTGAAAATGCTGGATAACGGAGATATTGACTTTGCAATTGTGGAAGGATTCTTTCCCAAAAGCGAGTATGACTTTCTTGTTTTTTCAAAAGAAAACTTTACCGCTGTTTGCTCCCCAGATTATTCTTTTCAAAAACCCATTCATAAAATAGAGGATTTATTGCAGGAACGGCTTCTTGTGCGGGAAAAGGGATCCGGTACAAGAAATATTTTTGAAACTTACCTGAAATCTCATGATTTAGCCCTTAAAGATTTTCCCTACCAAACCGAAGTAAATAATATTGATGTTTTAAAAACACTTGCAAAGGCAGGATGCGGTATCACCTTCCTTTATGAGACAGCCGTCAAAAAAGAACTGGCAGCAGGTACCCTTTCCCGTATTCCTTTAGAAGATTTTTCCATCAAACATAACTTTACTTTTCTATGGCAAAAAAGCAGCGCATTTTCTGAGCATTACCGGAATATTTTTCGGGAATTTAAATTTTATCAGGAATCGCTGTGATCCTAAAAAATGCTCCCTAATTTTTCAATGAAAAGTTAGGGAGCATAAAACTTTATTCCATTGTCTGTAAGATTTTAAAAGCGAAAATCCCGCTGCCCGTGTTCAATATCCGCAAGATGCTGGACAACTGCCTTTCGGACTCCTTCACTTTCCAGCAAAGGAATTTCCTTTTGAATCATTGCTTCCCCTTTCTTCTTCGTTTCCGAGGAAGCGTAATCTTCGAGATATTCTTTCAAAGTTACAAGTGCATTCGGATGACAGTGACTTGCAATCTGCGCAGATTTGACCATCTTCATAAAGTGTTCTCCTGTACGGCCGGAACGGTAGCAGGCTGTGCAGAAACTGGGGATATAACCAAGGTCAAGCAGCCAGCCAATTACTTCATCCAATGTGCGGGTATCACTCACATCAAACTGAGCAGAAGCGGCATCCCTTTGCGGAAGAGTATAGCCCCCGACACTGGTGCGGGAAGCACCGCTGATTTGCGAAATACCAAGTTGGAGGACACGCTCCCTCACTTTGGGAGACTCACGTGTCGAAACAATCATCCCCGTATAGGGAACAGCAATCCGCAAAACAGCAACAATTTTTTCAAAAGTCTCATCTGAAATGGCGTTAGAAAATGACTTTGGGTCAATATCATCCGCAGGGCAGATACGCGGTACACTGATGGTATGCGGACCAACGCCGGTTGCCGCTTCCAAATGCTCCGCGTGCATTAACAGACCGACAAAATCATAACGGTACAGATTCAGACCAAACAGCACGCCGCAGCCAATATCATCAATGCCCGCTTCCCGTGCACGGTCCATTGCCTCCGTATGATAGGCATAGTCACTCTTTGGTCCTGCCGGATGCTCCGCTTCATAGCTCTTTTTATTGTAGGTTTCCTGAAACAGAATATAAGTACCGATACCAGCTGCTTTCAGTCTCCGGTAATCCTCCACAGTTGTCGCAGCGATATTGACATTTACACGACGGATGGCACCATTTTTACTTTTCGTGCTGTAGATGGTTTTAATGCTGTCTAAAATGTAATCTATCGGGTTATTGACCGGATCTTCCCCTGCTTCCAGAGCCAGCCGTTTATGTCCCATATTTTCCAGCGCAATCGTTTCCTGAGCGATCTCCTCCTGTGTCAGTTTTTTGCGGGCGATATTTTTGTTTTTGCAGTGGTAAGGGCAGTAAACACAGCTGTTGATACAGTAATTTGAAAGATACAATGGTGCAAACAGAACAATACGATTGCCATAAAACTTCAGCTTAATCTCTTCTGCAAGTGTGAACATTTTTTCAACTTCATCCGGCAAATCGCAGTCCAGCAGAACTGCCGCTTCCCGGTGTGTCAATCCCCTGCAGTCTCTGGCGCGCTCCAGCAAGCCGTCAATCAAACTACGGTTATGTTTGTTTTTCTGCGCGTAATCCAGAGTATCCAAAATCTCCCCATCATCAATAAATTCCGTCGCAACGTGCGACTTAACATTGTACATTTTAAAAGCTCCTTTATCTCATCACTCTATAAAGTATAAATCCATCTTTTCCTGCAAAATCATCCGCAGTAAAAATCAGGATAGGCCTGTTTCTGTCAGTGCTTTGGGGGATACCCCATAATCGCCGCGGTCGGTCACAACCTCGTAGCCGATACGGCGCATACGATTCTGCAAGCAAGAGCGGCATTCCGCTGCCTCTTCCCCTGTGCAAAGCTTATTGTCATATAATGCATATTTTTTGCGGACCTCCACTGGGGACAAGTTCGGCATAACCACATTTGCCCCTGCTAGGATTCCCAGTTCCCGTCCTTCCGGATGAATCGTCCCAAGAGCAGTGGTAGCCGGCAGTAAAACATTGGGCTGCATCAGCCGCAGAATGCTGAGCAGATGCAACGTCTGCCGCAGACTTCCCTGTGGGAAATTGGCAAACGGCGTGTCATGGTGCGGTACAAAAGGGCCAATTCCCACCATCTGAGGATTCAGCTGATGAATATACAGCAGGTCTTCTGCCAAATTTTCAGTCGTCTGAAATGGGGAACCCACCATAAAACCAGCACCCACCTGATACCCAAGTGTCTTGAGCTGTGACAGACATCGTTTACGGTGGGTCAGAGACAGTTCCGGCGGATGCAGTTTCCGGTAGTGCTGCGGGTTTGCTGTTTCATGCCGCAGAAGATAACGCTCCGCACCTGCTTCTCGAAACAATCGGTAGGAATCGTATTCTTTTTCCCCGATGGAAAGCGTAATGGCACAGTCCGAATATCTCCGGTGAATCTCACTGACGATATGCACCATCTTTTCATCTGTATAGAAAGGGTCCTCCCCGCCCTGCAGCACAAATGTGCGGAATCCAAGCGCGTAACCGACCTGACAGCAGGATAAAATTTGTTCTTCTGTCAACCGATAGCGTTCTGCATTTCGATTACTCTTCCGGATTCCACAGTAATAACAGTCATTTTTGCAGTAACTGGTAAATTCAATCAAGCCGCGGATATAAATTTTATTGCCAAAATATTTTTGGGCAACAGTCCGTGCTTTTTTAAAAAGGTATGTTTCCTCTGCGCCCTGCACACCATCCAGCAAAGCGCAGAATTCTCCTCGGCTCAAAAGATGTTCCTCATAAAGTTTATCAATCAGTTCCTGCATCCGCATCTTTAATGCTCATTATCTTTTGAAGACGGGGTGATTTTGGAATAAATCGTTTTTGTGCTGACGTTTGGCAGCATCCCCAGCTTCCCGGAAAGTGCACTGATAACAGGATTCGGTGCATCCATCACAATGCTGATGACAGCAATGGAACGCTTCCGATAAGGAATTCCCATTCTTCCAATAATGTAATTTCGATACTCATGCAGCGTTTCATTGATTCGGTCGACACTCTTGGGATCCTCCACAATAATACCGACCAGTGCAATCCTTGAATCCATTCGATAAACCCCTCTATTTCTGAAGATGCCAACAAAAAGTCCCTGCACCTCAAAACGAAGGCACAGGGACAGCAAAAAGAGGCCGAAGCAGTATCCTGCTTTTCCAGCCAAATGATCACAATTGCATTCGCCTTCTCACTCAGGACTAACCTTCATGGATTCAGTGCGAGTTTTTTGTTTTCAACTATGGTTGACCGTCAAAACAAATGTCTTTCCGGCGCACCTGTATGTTGTATCCGCTTAAAGTATATCACATTTTAGAAAAGAATCAAGCATAGCAGAAAATGAACGGATCTTATTAAACTTCGAAAGATAAGGATTGAAAAATTTCTACATTCCGTAAATTCCGGCAGCACATATGATAAAAAAGCCGAAACGACCGCACTAATCATTACGGCAGTTTCGACTTTTCCCAGTTTCGCAAAAATTAAATTGCAGAATTCAACAATCAGATATGCCGTTTACTTTTCAGCAGCTAACGCATCGGCCTTTGTTGGATGTACTGTGCCCCGCGGATGCTGCGGCGGCGCATAAATTGAATAGAGCTTCAGCGGCACATTTCCGGTATTGATTAAATTATGCCAAGTTCCGGCGGGGACTAGTATCGCATCATTGGCAAAAACCGGTCTTTGGAAGTTTAGGTCATCCTTGCTGCTGCCCATTTTGACCAATCCACGGCCCTGCTCAATGCGGAGAAACTGATCCGTATTCGGATGGATTTCCAACCCTATGTCCTCTCCAACCTTAATGCTCATTAACGTAAGCTGTAAATACTTTCCCGTCCATAAAGCTGTACGAAAAGTTTGATTCCTTCTGGTCGCCCTGGCAATGTTGACAACGAAAGGTTCAGGGCCATAATCCTTAAAGCTCATAATAGGACAGTTGTTCTGGCACTGGTAATTATACATAGCCTTCTGGCTCCTTTCCTGCATTCATATGTCATCATATGAACTCTACTGCAGAAAAGTGCTTTTCATTTGGTAGAAAAACTGTACCGGATATTTCCGAACAGCCTCCTTTAAAGAAAGATCTCCGCTTTTTCCTGTATCTGACAGGCCCGAAAATAAGTTTCTTCTAATGGGATCCAGCGGGAAGCAAAAAGTTCTGCCGCCTTATCTCCATTTCTCTTGCGAATTCGCTCCATCTGGTTTTTACTGTCAATATTCATAAAGACCCGAATATCCATATAATCTCCCAATGAAGGATGCTCACTGTAAGATCCTTCCACAATATGCCATTCTGCACTTTTCACATGGCACAGTTCTCCGTAGTCCATTTTTGAGCAATCAAACCGACGGTAAGAGAATGGCTGCGGACTGCGAAGATGCGGGACTATCTCCGTTAAAAAACGTTCATAATGTACATTCCCGCCCGGCTGAGAAAAGCGCTCTGTTGTCCGCAGCTCTGGCGGCAGGAAGAAATCATCCATATGGACAACCCCTGCACCCGTTATCTCTGCCAGTCGGCGGGCAGCCGTCGTTTTCCCAGAAGCCGCTCTGCCGTCTATAGCAACGACTCCGGCCTGTTCATGAACCGGAATAGATGCCATTTTTTGAAGGAGCGGAAACAGCCGGACAAAACAGCCGGATACAACACGGTAAGCTGGTTTTTCCTCTTTCCGATAGCAACTGCTGTGATGCACAGGATGCACCCCACCCGCTTCATAAGCTCTCAAACCTTTGTCCCAGTCTTCTTCTGATACGGGTAAGGCTCCGGCAGCAATTAAGGACTGCACCTCTTGCAAATTTTGCTGAAAGGTCTTGTTCCCATCAGATGCTTTCGATGCCGAAAGGATAAAAAGATTGAACAGCCATTTGGGCGGAAGATGATTCTTTTTCCAAACCGAAAAATTGACCCGACAGACATCCGGAGAAATCCATTCATATAATCTGCTTCCGCCAACTGGTACGGATAAAAACTCTTCTCGAAAAGCAGCCTTTGCCGCACTGGCATCCGAAAGAATATGGGCTGCTCCAAAGGCTGCCTGATAACAAAGTTTGATAAGGTCCTGCACCTGCATGGATGGATGAATCGCAGCCTGAAGCTGCAGACAATCTCGAAAACTCATGGGGAATTTCCTCCTGTTGTTTAATCCGTCAGATAAAATCCTGTGTTGAAACACATCTAATTACATGGTAATGATTTTTCCCATTTTAACACAGTTCCACAATTTTCACAAAATAAACAATTGTCTGCTGCTTGAAAAATTGAACATATTGGGCTGGTTAAATGAACAAAAATACGCCCCCGACTTTTCATGATGGGAAAAGCAAGGGACGCACACTGCGGAAACTTCCGCTATTCTATTGATTGATGATGACTCTTATCGCAACAGTTTAATCTCCCTGCAGCGCTTCATATCCTTCTTCTCCGGTACGAATCTTGACTGCATTTTCCACATCATACACAAAGATTTTGCCATCCCCGATATGGCCCGTATACAGGACTTTTTTGGCTGTTTCAATGACATCTCTGACCGGAATTGCAGAAACTACGATTTCCACTTGCACTTTAGGCAGCAGAGTGACCTCCGTGGAAATGCCACGGTAATACTCCGGCCTTCCTTTTTGTGTGCCGCAGCCAAGGACCTGTGTCACTGTCATTCCGGTGATGCCGAGTTTATTCATCGCTTCTTTGAACATTTCAAATTTATTCTGCTTCATCAGAATGACAACTTTTGTCAGCTTGGCGCTATCGATTTCCTGTTCAGCAGGCTGCGCGGATGTATGGTCGATAACCGGAACTGCTTTTTCTACATTGTCCGTCAGTTCGCCGCTTCTCGCCATATCGAAGTCCTTAAATCTACTAAGCTGCTTGATCTCCGCATCATCGCTGGAAACCTGATCCAAGTCACAACGAACCAGCTGGTTATCCGGATATGCCTGCACACCCATTTCCGGCACGTCGAGACCTTCCAATTCTGTTTCCGGGTCAACCCGCAGACCCCAAACCTTATCCAGTATGCGGAAGAAGATATAGGATACACCGAACCCCCATACCAGCAAAACGGCTATGGCAATCAACTGTGCGGCAAATTGGGAAGCATCACCGTAAAACAGTCCCCGCACACCGCCGGACACCCCGTTAAGCCCATCTCCATATTTGCCGTCTGCAAACAGGCCCAGCGAAAGGACACCCCAAAATCCATTGACACCATGAACAGAAATGGCACCGACAGGATCATCCAATTTCAACTTGTTTTCCACAAAAGGCACCGACAAACAAACGAGCAGTCCGGCAACCAGTCCAATAATGGAAGCGGAAGCTGCATCTACAAAAGCGCAGGGAGCGGTAATCGCAACCAGACCGGCAAGGCTTCCGTTCGCTGTCATGGAAGGGTCCGGCTTTCCGTATCTTCCCCACATATAAAACATGGCAACCAGGCCGCCGACCGCACCAGCAATCATCGTGTTGGTCGCCACAACGGAAAGGCGAAAATCCGATGCACTCAAAGTGGAACCGGCATTGAATGAGAACCAGCAGAAAAACAGGACAATGGTGCCGATAATAGCCATCGGGATATCATGGCCTGGAAATGCTCTGGCAGTCCCGTCTTTTTTAAACTTCCCGATTCTGGGGCCAATCACAATCGCACCTGCAAGCGCCAGCATGCCGCCCATCGAGTGAACAACTGCAGATCCGGCAAAGTCTACCACGCCGTGGCCAATTCCGAAATTTTTGCCCAGCGTAGAGAGCCAGCCACCGCCCCATACCCAGTTTGCAAACAGCGGGTACAGGAACATGGAAATAAAGAACGATGTGATAACGACCGCGGAATATTTCACGCGCTCTGCCATCGCGCCGGTTGGAATCGTGACAGTTGTATCCATAAACACCATTTGGAAAAAGAACAGCGCATACACACCCGCGTCGTATGTACCATTCAAAAGGAATCCTTTATAGCCGAAGATTCCGCCCAGTCCCGGGATGCTGACCATCCCGTTCAGAACGGCTCCACCGCCTCCGAGGGACGCATTCCCACCGGAACCGCCCATCTGAAGCGCAAAGCCAACCAAGAAGTAGCCAACTGCACCGACCAGAAAAACCATAAAGTTCATGGTCATGGTATGGGCCGCGTTTTTTGCACGGCAGAAGCCTGTTTCTACCATTGCAAAACCGCACTGGAAGAAAAACACCATAAAGGCACAGATCATAATCCAAACGTAATTTGCACCAAAAAGTGCCTTATTAGCAGTAGAAGCAACTTTCTGCAGCGTTTGGCTGCCCTGCACTGCCGCGTAAGAAATACCGGTGGGATCTGCCGCATTCTTCGTATGAACGTCACTGGCTACCAGCAGCGCTAAAACAGCCAGCATCAGCACAAACCCAATGATAAAAGCGCCTTTTTTGTGTTGTCTCAAAAATTTCATAAAATCATCTACCTTCCTCCTGCATTTACTTTGTTTTTGAATCGGTTCTGAAATTGTTCCATGAAAAAGCTGCATCCGGCTTATAAACCTCCGCCTTCAGCCTCCGGACAGAGAAAAAATACCGGACGCCAAGGAACAAAATGACCAGACCAAAAACGGCACCGGGAATCCGGCTTGACAGAACGTTAAAATACGTGTTCCCCAAACAGCTGGCAACTATGAGTGCAGCTCCCGCAAGAATAATCAGAACAGAAAGCACATACAGCAGAAAAATGGAAATAACTTTTCCTTTGGAAACTGCACCGCCGTGTTTCTCTTTCTTGACATCCATAAAAGCAGCCCTCCCTTCCTGTTAAAATAGGATTCGACGGATTTATAAAAAAATGAAGGCGTACATGACCTTTTGGTCATGAACGCCTTCGTTCTTCATTTAAGTATACTCAATTTATGAAATTATGCAATAGTAAATATTCACGAATTCATTAATAAATTAATGCAGAACACTATGGAAAAGATAATAAAAAAATTTATGCCGTCATTTAATTTAGAATAAAAAGGGAGTGCCTTTCAGGCAGTCACACAAATGCTCGAATTCTGTTGACAAAAGTTTCAAAAACAGCCATTTGAACAATAAAAATATTATGGATTGCTTTTGGAGTTCATATCCGTTATAATAGATAAAAGATTATCCATGTTTTTATAAAAAAGTCACAATCTTTTAGCACCATTTGTTATTCTCAAAACATCTGATTGTCATTATCGCTTTTAAAAATAAATTCAAGAGAGGTTGATCATGCAAAATTCCAGATTCCTGAAATTGCTTGGAAAAATGTATCCAACGGCTCAGGAAGCCGCAGCAGAGATTATCAATTTAAAAGCAATCCTGCGTCTGCCAAAAGGTACAGAGTATTTTTTCAGTGACCTGCACGGTGAAAGTGATGCTTTTCTTTACCAACTTCGCAGCGCCAGCGGAGTTGTACACAGAAAAATCAGCGAACTGTTTGAACAAAGTCTGAGTGCCAACGACCAGAACGAATTGGCAAATATAATTTATTACCCAGAAACCGAGTTGGAAAAAGCACACCATGAGAAAACAAACTTTGACGACTGGTGCCGCATCTTGATTTACCGGCTGGTCGTTGTATGCCGGGAAGCAAGCAGCAAGTATACCCGCAGCAAAGTCCGCAAAAAGATACCGCAAAACTTTGCATACATAATTGATGAACTTTTACATGCTGACGGTGGAAACAAAAACAATAAGACTCTCTATACCAATGAAATTATTAAAACAATTATTGAAACTGGTATTGGGGATGATTTTGTCGTTGCCTTGTGTTATTTGATTCAGAATCTGCTGATCGACCGCCTGCACATTATCGGCGACATTTTTGACCGCGGCCCTCATGCGGATATCATTATGGATGCACTTATGGAACAGCACGATGTAGATATTCAGTGGGGAAACCACGACATATCCTGGATGGGCGCTGCATGCGGAAATCCGGCATTAGTGGCAAATGTTGTCCGACTGGGAATCAGTTATAATAATTTTGATGTTCTGGAAGACGGCTATGGGATTAATCTCCGACCCCTGTCGGATTTTGCTTCTCGTGTTTATATGGATGATCCATGCACTTTCTTTCAGCCGCATACCTTAGACGAAAACCAGTATGATCCGGTTGATCTGCCGCTGGCTGCCAAGATGCACAAAGCAATTACCATCATTCAGTTGAAACTGGAAGGGCGGTTAATCCGCCGTCATCCGGAATATCATATGGAGGACCGCAGGCTTTTGGAAAAGATTGATTTTTCTAAAGGAACGGTTCTGATTGACAGGAAAACTTATCCCCTGCGCGATTCCCGATTTCCAACTGTGGACCCAAAGGACCCGCTCGCACTGACAGCAGAAGAACAAGAGCTGCTTCATTCTCTACGCTTCTCTTTTCAGCACTCTGAACGTCTTCAGCGTCACATCCGCTTCCTTTATTCCAATGGCAGCATGTATCTCTGCTGCAACTCCAATCTGCTATATCATGGATGCATTCCCCTGAATGCAGACGGTTCCTTCGCTGCTGCCACTCTGAATGGCAAAAAATACAGTGGAAAATCCTATTTGGACTATATTGATTCTACAGTACGAAATGCTTATTTTGCACCATATAACAGCGAAAAGCAAAAAAATGCCTCTGATTTTCTTTGGTATCTTTGGTGCGGCCCCCTTTCCCCACTGTTTGGAAAGAGCAAACTTGCGATGTTTGAACGTTATTTTCTGGATGACACCAAAATACGCAAAGAAATCATGAATCCTTATTACAGTCATCTGGAAAACAGGGAAACCTGTGAAACAATCCTGCACGAATTTGGTTTGGACCCGTCAAACAGCCATATTATCAATGGGCATGTACCGGTGCGGCTAAAAGAAGGAGAATCTCCTGTAAAGGCAGGCGGTCTTTTATTTATGATAGACGGCGGCATCAGCAAAGCCTATCAGAAACAAACAGGAATTGGCGGATATACGTTTATCGCCAATTCCTGTTACCTTGCACTGGCTCAGCATATGCCACTTTCTCCCGGCAAGCTAGTTGAAGATCACAGTCCAAAAGTACAGGTAGTTGAATCGTTCCCAAAACGTATTTTGGTTGGGGATACGGATACAGGGACAGAACTTCGACGACAAATTGATGAACTGAAAGAACTGCTGGAGTCCTACCGTTCCGGTCAATACAAAGAAAAATACAATCACTAAAGCATGTGCATAAAATCAAACATTGGAAGAGCAAAGCAAGGCCTTACTGCTTAAGTCATATCCCTTAAAACTTAACAGTTATGATTATACAAAGATTTTATGAAAGAGGTCAATGACAGCCTAAATCGGGTATTCTTTACCCATGGATAAAATTGCCAACATAATGGATACGCGACTGGCAATTGATACGATGATCATTTAGGTATGGAACAAGAAGTTTTGAGGAAGTGTTTAAATGAAGTACAAAAGGAGCAGAAAAAAATATAGGCCGCAGAAATCTCATGTTGGAACATCGAAAGTATTAACCGTCATCATAATACTTTTATTGGCAATGGGTACAGTCTTCGCGATTTGCAAACATAGACAAAAACAAACGCAGGATCCACTGACTGCAGCCACATCTCTTCCTGCGACTACTGAGAATGCAATCCATATTCGCTCTGGTTCTAGTATTTCCTCTCCAATTGTCGCAACCCTACCAAAAGGAACTTCTGTAAGACTACTGACAAAACCATCTGGCAATTCACAATGGATTAAAGTCCAAACAAATGCTGGCCAGACAGGCTGGTGTATTCAGGAATACCTAAATATTAATAATATGGATCAGGTTCTGTCAACACTTCAAAATCCACATACAGATATTCCTTCTTACTCAATCTCTGTCTCTATTGCAAAGCAAAAGGTAACTGTCCTGAATACGGATGGTCAGGTTGTCAAACAATTTATCTGTTCCACAGGAGCAGCAGGAAGCAGGACCCCCACTGGTGTCTATCGAATTGCCAAAAGAGGAAAATCGTTTTACAACAAAGTGTCTAAAGAAGGCGGCTATTACTGGACACAATTTTATGGTAATTATCTTTTTCACAGCGTTCCATTTGGTAAAAACTATGAATTACTGTCAGCAGAAGCGGACAAACTCGGAACACCTGCTTCCCATGGATGTGTCCGCCTTTCATTGGATGATGCAAAATGGATTTACTATCACATTCCAAAAGGAACGTCTGTTACAATCCATTAAAAGGCGCATTGCAACAATACAGCTTATATCTTTAGCCTTTTCTTCATTTCTCTTTTGCTGAATAATCTATCAATAATTTTATAGGGCTAAGACGTTACCATTTTATTTATTTCGCTGCAATTGGACATGAAAAGCCTTCTATCGTAGTTTGATCCTACGGTAGAAGGTTTTCTTTTTTCACTGTCCATGATAAGTCTGTTCCCAATGAAAGGATAAGTCAGAAGATACATTATACATAGGAATGAACAGGAAAAAGTAAAGCTGGAACTGCAGTTTGTAAAATGTACATGTTGAAACAGTCCAAAAATTTCAATTTAACAGCTCTACTAAAAATTCTGTTTTTGCCTATCACTTGTCTTGATCCTGCAGGCATTTCGGTGTTTTCGGCTGATAACCAATAGTCGCTGAAGTGGCACCGGCACCAAATTTTGCGGCCTTTTTAACCAGCTTTGCAAGCAACTGCCAAGATTTTTTCATGATTTTCCCCCCTTTGTATGTAATTTTGCAACCATCATGAAATTAACGGATAATGCAGTTGAAACAACAGAAAGTTCTATTAAGGTCATATCTATTTGTCCAACAAAACATATTAGGTTGCCTACAGTAAGAATAGAGCATTGAACAATAACAAGTATTCTGGCCTTTCGCTTATTCCGAATGGCTCTTTTAGGACTCAGCAAATGATTAGGATGCTGTATCGGCGCAAATCGATAAACTAAAATATTACATAACAGGAGAATCACAATATTTATAAATAATGTGAAAGCTGCAGGAAGCAGCATAAGAACTTTTGTCAAAAAAACAGAAACAAGAAAAACGCCATTGCTAAAGAAAAAACATTTGGCATAGGTTTCACAATGGAATCCGCCAATGAATACTCGTAAAGGCGAAAAGCAGATAGTAAAGAGCAAGCCAAACCAAATATTATGCATAAGTGCAGAAATTATAAAGATAGATACTAGGATGAGAGAAGTGGAAATCACTTGCTCAAAACCATATGTATATAATTCTATTTCCTCAGAAGAAATGATATGATTATGTATCAATACCCTTGTGCATTTTTCGGAAATCTGGTGAAGCATAGGTAATCTCCTTGTAATTCAGCATAACAATGGAAACAAACTGACCTTCTTGATTGAAAGTATGAAAAAATTTCCCGCCATATTTTTCTGCTAACAATTGTATTTTTCTGCCTTGTAATGAGTTTTGATTTACAGATTTTAAAAGATGGCTTCCAAGAAAAGGGCTTAGGGTTGTTAGATTTGTAATACGAAATATCAGGAAATCATTTCGCGGTCGAATTTTCACACTAACCATTTTTCCTTTTTTAGCTGGTATGTCACGGCAAGCCTCAATTGCCATGTCGAGTAAACCGACAAGAATAGAACATAAATCAGTCGAACAGACACAAGAATTTCTAGGAAAATCGACTTGGCATTGTATCGTAATATGTTCGGACCATGCTTCTTTGATTTTCTCATTTAAAACTGCATCGACTATTTCTACTCCTGTACATACTTGTTGAGCTGTGTTAGAAAAACTTTTTACAGTTGTTTGAATGTATTCCCGCGCTGTTTGAATTTGATTGCGTGAAATCAGACTATCGATCTCAAGTAAGTTGTTTGTGAAACTTTGGAAATTTCTAGAGCTTTCCTGATAATTTCTATATAAATCTAAATATTTTCCTTGAATTTGTTCTGCTTCCTCTCGTAATTTAAAATTGACAAGTTGCTCAGCATTATATGTTTTGTTCATATCCAGATACCTTAAAAAGATAAATGCAGCAATGAATAGGACGACTCCACAAGAGCCTATGACTTCTTGAATATCAGTATCTATATGTAAACAGGTAAGCTGCATAAATGCAACAAATAATAAAGCACCTAAAGCAGCTAAAATAATAAACTGTTTTTGATAAATAGAACTTTTATAATTTCCTTTTTTGCTCATATAATACAAGAAAATTCTATATAAACAACAATCAATGACTTTATCTGTTATCAGATAAATGCACCTGATAAATCCCTGTTTAAATATTAATTGATTTGCGGTAAGTCCATTGCCTAAACTGACAACCGTCACAAGAAAAGTTTCGATGATGGAAATGAGTACAAGATAGAAAGCAGCACTTAGAAAAGCTACACGAAACTTGGTCGTACTGAGTAACATCCCACCTAACGTGAGCAGCAAAAGCGCACTAACAACTGTCGCCCATGAAAAAAGATGAATGTAATTTAGCAGTGTAATCACTGCGGCATATATACATGCAAATGATATTCCAGCCAATGATTGTTTATTTCCATAAAATTTCTTAGTTCCAAATGTCTCAATGATATTAATGCCAAGATATCCTTCTACGGTAGTTGCTAAAATTTCTATAATCCAATATGTAATAGCCATCAAACCGATACTCCACCAATTATTTGTTATGATTAGTTAAAATAATTTTAAATTCCAGTATTCCAAATTCTTACTAAAATTTCTATAAAAATAATATCATATCATATCTAAAAATGAACAGGATGTCCTTAAACAGTTAAAATATGCATGCTAATTTGTAGTGGTGTAATGGCCTGTAAATTCGTAATACCATTATCTAATTAAACCAATCCATAATCTTAAAGCGATTCATAAAAATACAGAAGGCAATCACACAAAATACGATAGATATTGAGCCATACCCGATTTGATGGAGAGCGTGGAGTAGTGTAAAATAAAAGCACTATGAAAGGGTGTTCCGTCATGGGAAAAAGCAATGAAAAGCAGTACGGCGAGGAGTTCTGACAAGAAACTGTCAAATTAGTATTGGAAAACAAAGTCCGCCAGTTCCACAAGGAAAAGGCGGATTTGGAAGATGCGATAGATATCTTAAAAAAAGCGGCGGCCTTCTTCGCACAACACCAGAAATCAATACCGTAAGCTGCTATCGGTTCCTAGAAAAGCAGAACCGATACGCAAAAGTAAAGTGGGCCAAACAATTAGGCGTTTCCACAGCAGGCTATTATGCATGGCTGGAAATAAAGCTACTCACGACTGGGAACTCCGGGGGACAATGTCAGGAGTGAAAGCTTTTTCTCAATTCTCAAAAGAGAAATTGCTCACCGGCATTTTTACCTTACAAAAGAAGCTGCCCGCCACGCCATATTTGAATATATCGAGGCCTTTTACCATCATTGCCGTGCTCAAAAGCGGCTGGGTTCTCTTGCTCCCATTCAGTCCTTACCGCAATGGACGCAGCAGAATCTCCAGTTTAGTTCTCAATATTTTGTCCGCTTTTCCGTTGACGATCCGAAATCTCCTATTCAAGTTTTTCTACACGAACTGGCGCACTTGTCTTGACAATCTATCTTATATATTAGTCGTTCGATATTTTTTGTTTCTTGGCATTTGCCAACCGTATGCGTTAAGAATTGTGTCTCCACCAAAAGATTCAAAAAACAATTCGTTGCTTTTATTTTCAGCAAAGACGGCACAGTCCATGCAAAGCGTATCGCCTACGAACAGTTCAATACTGCTTGTGTCGCTGAATAAATTCAGACTTAAGTTTACGTCAGAATTTAGGGGAAGTGGCCTCGTCATAGTCCCTTTCATACAAAAGTCTGAATGAGACCTGTCAAAAGTCAAAACCTGATTCTTAAAATCCAGTTGTATCAAAGTGTCTTCAAAATCTGAGTGGCGTATATGTATCTGCAGAGAATCGGCATTTGTTTGATGAAGATCAATGTCAAGATTCAGCTCAAAGTGTACGTTATCGCCCACTATAAGACTTTGCTTTACCCCTTTAGCGCATTTTAACAAACCAAAGTCTTGAGCAGAGTTCCGCAACAATTTTATTTCATCAACAGGCTTGAATTGCAGTGAATCATCTTGACCGAGAGTGATTTCACGGGGTATGCTCATGCAGCCACACCAATTCTCCATTGGGGCCGCGCCAAAACTGGAAAACCATGGCATCCAATCCCATGCATTCTGCCATCCGATCATAATTCTGCGTCCATCAGGAGCCTGCATTGTTTGAGGACCGTAAAAGTCAAATCCTGCATCAATTTCGCCTTTTGTTTTCCAAGTAAAACGGCAGGTGTCATAATCCATATCGCCCACAAGATAGACTGTCTTATAGACTCCCAGATTCATTGGTGAAAATTGAAGGACATATTTATCCTCAAGAGGAAAAAAGTCGGGGCATTCCCACATCGAGCCGAGTTTTCCTTCACCGCGAACGAGCACTCCTTTATATTCCCATTGAATCAGATCGGTTGACCTGAAAATCGCGCAGCAAGCGTCCCCATTGATTCTGCTTGCGACAACGCAATACCATAAATCTCCGTGCTTCCAAATTTTCGGGTCGCGGAAATTGGCTGCATCAAGCTCCTTAGGACAGTCAATCACTGGATTATTATGATACTTACTAAAATGGACTCCATCATCACTCCAAGCAAGGCACTGTTTCTGAGTCTGAACACCATGCTCTACTAGGTTCGCCGTGTACATTACAATCAATTTTTCCTCAGCAACTACAGAAGAACCGGAATAACAACCTCCGCGAAAACAAGTATCATAAGGCTCACTGGGTGCTAAAGCGATTGGATGATGTGTCCAGTGTACCAGATCCTCACTACTGGCGTGTCCCCAATGCATATTGGCCCATACCGCGGAGTAAGGATTATGCTGATAAAATAAATGGTACCTTCCTTTATAATAAATAAAGCCGTTGGGATCATTCATCCAATAGGCCGGCGGCATCAAATGATATCCTTGACGAAAGCGGCCTTGTGCTACGATATCTTTTACCGCATTCACAGATTGTGTAGCACGTCCAATCTGCCTCTCTAACCGTTGCTTGTCTGCTTCTGTCTGATAAAATTCCATGGACATTCTCCTAATATCAAATCTGTTGGCCAGCCAATTCAGGGATCTTTTTAATATTGGTTACTTAAACTTTTTGCGCAATTCTTTTGCAAATTGCGTATTAAGCACCGAGTCGTGTCGAGCTTTCTCCTCTTTAATCCGAATCTGCTTTTGTCTGGCCGGATTATATTCTTTCCAACGAGTTTCATAATTTTTATACGCATGAATCATTTCTTCTGTCAACTCAGGTTTCGTTAAAGCACGTTCCGGCCATTGCGGCACAACTGGCAATCTCTTTTCAACCGGAAGAATTGTCAGTTTAGTTGATGTAGGCAACTGTTGGTACCAATAAGCTGTTGAACTCCAATCATCCGACAACTGGTTGGCATGCCCATGCTCAATGGTAACCTTTAGACTCTTTTCGAAGTGCACCGGGTCTGTGATATGGAAGCGATACGAAACCTGAAAACCATCCGTATCGCTTTCATGAACGATAGTACCGAAGAAAGGAAATGCGTTTTTCTGCATGCCCCATGCATGGTTAAAATAGTCTTCGGTTCCAGTTCCATTCAGGCTTGGATATTCTTCACCATCAATAAAAAACATGTCGTTACCTTCGCCCCACCAACTGCCCTGAAAGTGTCGCACTGTCAAATTGCATCCAACATAATGTCCAGTTCCTTTTGTGTCTAGAAGCACGTAATTTCCGTCTCCCTTTAAATTTGAAATAGTATTGACTTCAGGTGTGTTAACCTGCAAATCAGGTCCCCATCCATCGCAAGGGTTCTGGCGATTCCAGCAAGCATGAAAATAAGCTGTATCTGAGCTTAGCGGTTCTTGATACATTTCATAATCAATATTGAAATAAAGAATAAATGGAAGTTCATTTTGATTGATAATTTCAATTTTTGCCTTTTTATTGAAAGGCATTGGAAAATAACATGAAACAGAGCATGGTGCACCATATTTCCCGGCTTCTTCCGGCTTTAACGATACGTTAAAAGGCAGTGATGAAAAATTGCCTGGAAAGCTGTTACCTATGCAAAAGAAATCACCGAATGGGGCAAGCACACTTGGCGTATCCTGATCATCCCAGGTAATACGAATTAAGGCTTTACGATAATAGAACGGGTCATAATCATCCCAAATCACTCCGAGTGCTGGATGAATCTCCATGACAGGTGCTGCATTGGCATTGAGTACAGGATCAAGAATAGATGGTGATTTTACTCTGCGGCAGGACGAAGTCATCCACATATGTGTTATGCATCCAGGTCCTTCTATCTCTCCAAGCGTGATGCTTTCTCCTGCAGGAATTTCCCAATAATCCTGATTCCTTCCACTATGATCCCAACTGGATAGGCGTCCGTTTCTTGCCTTTTTTACTGTTGTCAAGTCCTGAAATAATCCAGATAGTTTGTTCATATATATACTTCCCTTTAAAAAATTTTTACACTTTCAAAATTGTAAGTTCTCTTAACCCTTGACCGCACCTGCAGTCATTCCGCTAACAATATTTTTCTGGAAAATACCATAGAAAATCAGTTCTGGAATGATCATTAGCGTACTTGAAGCAATCATCCCTGAATAGTCGATATTGTATTTCCCTTTAAAGAATGATGCTCCAAGGGCAAGTGTATAATTTGATGTATTGTGCAATATAACTGAAGCAAAAGGAAATTCATTCCAAATATACAGCACATTAAAAACAACAACTGTTGCAATAACAGGCTTTGCCATAGGTACAATCACTCTGATAATCTGCTGACCAAGGTTACATCCGTCGATAATCGCTGCTTCATCAATCTCACTAGGCAGTTCCTTTAAATACCCTACAAAAAGGAGAGTATTGAAAGATACAGATGAGGCCACATAAGGCATAACCAAACCCATTTGTTCTTTTAAATGAACGATTGTGTTAATTCTGTAAACCGGAAACAATAGAATGAAAGGCGAAATGGCCAAACCAAGAAGTAGGAACTCATAAAGTGTTGATCGGGTTTTTTTGCAACGAAAAGTCATTTTTGCCAGGGCAAACGAACTTGCAAAGGTAAAGCACAATTCAATAGCAATACTGACGACTACAATAAAAATCGTATTTTTATATAAGTTGCCCAAATTAAGTAGTTGAATCGCACGCCTATAATTTTCCAGACTTATCGTCGTAGGAAATGAGAGAGGATTCGATAAAATCTGTGAATTTGTTTTGAAGGAAAGCATTATCATCCATAAAAACGGCAATATGGCTAAAAGGACAACGAATGTCAAAAAGACATATATGACTACCTGAGCACCTGTGCTAAAACCAGTTTTCCGATTTGATTTATTCATGATGCTTCCTTTCTGCTATGTTCCTTTGATAGTCCGAAATATATAGCAATGACTACAAGAGAGATAAAGAAGGTAGCAGTAGCAAGCGACATACCATATCCATATTCCCCGTTAGTAAATGTAGCCGAATAGCTATAAGTAATCAAAGTTTCCGAAATATGATTTGGACCGCCATTTGTAAGCTGTTGCACAATTTCAAAAATTTTAAAAGTTCCGGTTATTACTAAAATAGCTACCGTTGATATGGTTGACCGCATCATTGGAATAGTAACATACCAGAGTTTCTGCCAAGCGGAGGCCCCGTCAATCTGAGCTGCTTCCTCGATTTCTACAGGAATCATTTTCAATCCTGCAAGATAAATTGTTGCCAGATAGCCCAGTTGCTGCCAAAAATAAACGATTGCAACGGAAACCGGTGTTAACGTTTGGCCTCCAATCCATTTGATCCCTTGTCCAAGGCCAAGAGATCGAATGATAGCATTTATTAACCCGATTTGCGGATCAAGGATGAAAACCCAGAGAATACCCACGATGATTGGTGCAATCACAGCTGGGGAGAATATCAGTGACTGGGCAAAACTTTTTCCCTTTAGGTTAAGGTTTAACAATAACGCAACCACAAACGCTCCAATCATCAGCAAGACAAATGCAATTACGAAAATCACAGCTGTATTTTTCAAAGCAATCCAAAACGTATGATCCCGGAACAACCGTATATAATTGTTGAAACCAACAAATTTGGCATTACCAATCCCAGTATATTTTGTAAAACTATATCCTATTGCCATAGCAATCGGTATAATCATATAAACTAAATAAACAATTAAAGTAGGAATCAGCATAATCAAAATGTTTCTTTTTTTACTCAGCCAGTGCATAGTGGAATCACCCCTCTTTGCAGAAAATTACTTTTACTGTTGCTGTTGAACTGAATCAATTTTTTCCAGAGCCTCTTTGGGTGAATAAGTACCAAGCATCGTACCATAAATAGAATCATATAGTTGGGCCTGAACTGCTTCCGTTAGTACGAGATCCGGTTGCGCCTTTGGACTGCTCCATCCAGATGCCTGCAACGCAGTCACAACTGCTTTAAAAGCGGGCTTACTTTCAAGATTAGCATCCACTTTATAATTGGTCGCAGGGATAATAGAACCTTCATAAGAGATCTTAGCTGCCTGCTTGCTGTAATAAAATGCTAAAAATTTATAAACAGCATCTTTTTTCAATTGGTTATCACCTACAGCCTTGCTGACACAGAATGGAGCCGATGAAACGTTCATGGAAACTTTTTGATTATCACTAGAATCCTGGAAAGTGGGACCCCACCAAAATCCTACATCTTTGCCAATAGATTTATCCAGTACGCCCGCATCCCATACTCCGGAATCAAACATGGCGGCTTTGCCGCTCGTGAAATCTGCCTTAGCCTGAAAATACGTGCTGGTTGCGCAGTTGCTGGGAAAAGCTCCGGCTTTGCCGAGACCATTGATTTTACTGAAATACTTTAAGAAGTCCGGATTGTCGAATTTTGCTTTTCCATTTAAAATGGAATCAATTTTGCTGAAGTATCCATACCGTTCCAGACCGGTCAGAAAGCCCCAAACACTGTATGCATCTTTTGCCCCCTGTGCAATCGGTATAATTCCTTTTGCACGCAGAGCCTTTACCATTTTTATCAGTTCATCATAGGTGGTCCCATTTTTAGGTGCGTCAATACCGGCTCGCTTAAAAACCGCTTTGTTATACCAAAAGCCGGTGACTAACGACTGATACGGAAGTCCGTACTGCTTGCCGTCTGAACTGCGTGATGCAGCTTTCATGTTTTCAGACAAGGCATTATTTACAGCCGGATACGTTTTCAGAAAATCAGAAAGATCAAGCAGCACTCCGGAACTGTTTAGCTGCGGTGCAACGCTTGAATCCATCCAGAAGATATCCGGCAATTCACCAGACTGGGCATCCAATTTCATCTTATTAACGTGCGCATCCTTATCATTGCCCTGTATCTGCACGGTAATATTAGGATTAGCCTGCTCAAATGCTTTAATTATTTTTCCCGTAACAGGTTCCTGCTGATCAACATTGGCAACATGCATGCCGAGTGTGATAACTGTTTTACTGCCTGACTTTTTTTCTGAAGTAGCACCAGACGAAGGACTTTGGTTACTAGTTGCGCAGCCCGTAGCTGAGGTCGCAATCGCTGCTACCATTCCAAGTGCAGCAATTTTTTTCAATACATTTTTCAAAATGTTCTCTCCTCCTTATTTTTTTGCTTTCCCGAATTTTACAAACCATATATGTAACCGGTTCTACATATGATTATAGCCACGCATATATTGAAAGTCAACCCAAAAAACAAATTTTCATATAAATGTCAAATAAAATATAAGTAATATATGCATATAGCATATATCATATGTAAATTTTTATAATTATACCTATAACATTTTCTAATATTTCAAAATATTTATGTAAAAAATAACGCGTTTCACAATTTAGATGTTGTGAAACGCGTTCCATTTAAGACTGCGTGTAAGTATTACAGAGTGGTATTTCCCTGTTTTAGTTTCACATCCAAAAGGATCTGATCTGACTCAAGTTTTCCACCTTTTATTAATGTTAAAACTGAGTCAGCAGCGGTTTTTCCCAAATCAGCCATTGGCTGAACGACTGTTGTAAGTGATGGCGAGCATCCTTCAGCAAATGAAGTACCATCATAGCCGACAACTTTGACATCCTGAGGAATCCGTTTACCCCGCTCAAGGAGAACCCTAATGAAAGCCATAGCTACCTGATCAGTTGCAAAAATTCCATCTATATCCTGCATTTCATCTAACACTTTTTTTGCGACGTTTAAGTATCCTTGAAAATTGAACAGGTTCCAAGCAAGCTCTACCGTCCTCACTTGAACTCCATGTGATTTCATGACTTCGCTGAAGACAATATGCCGCTGCTCAGAATAGGAATGAACTTTTCTGCACCCCATAATCTGTACGACATTATGACAGCCGGAATGCAGCAGTGCTTGGGCAGCAAGGCGCCCGCCTTTGCAATGATCAACGCAAATATTGGGAATTCCTTCAATAATGCGATCAAGAGCAACTATAGGCAGATTGAGGTTCCGATATTTTTCGATTTCCAGTGAGTGGGCCCCCATAATAATGCCGTCCACGATTCTTCTGCGCAGCATGTCGACAAATTCTTTTTCCCGGTCGCTCTTTTCAACCGTATTGCAAAGGACGACTTTATATCCATTCTCATACAGTTCCTTTTCAATATATTTCGTTACCGTGGCAAAAAAAGGATGTGCGATATCCGGCATCATGACACCAACAAAATTTGTCCTGTTATGGAACAGATTCCTGGCGACTTCATTTGGCATGTAATCCAATTCTTTCATTGCAGCTAGAACTTTACGCCGTGTATCTTCCGAAACATACCCATTATTATTTAAGACCCTCGATACCGTGCTAATCGCAACCTTAGCTTTCCGCGCTACATCACGAATACTTGCCATATTAATTATTCCTCCAAAACTTTACTTATTGTAACTATATCATGTGTATGGAATGATCGCAACTGCGCACATGAAACAGTTACATAATTTTGTGGAACATATACATAATCAATTAAAAGTTAAATTATAATTGGCAATAAGACTATATCATCATTTTAATTATTGATTTTTTTAAGCAATAAGTATAAAATGGAAATAAGTAACGCGTTCCATTAAAATCTAATATACTAATATAGGAGTTAGGCTATGAATTATGATGTAACAGCAATGGGTGAACTTTTAATTGATTTTACACAGAATGGAGTTTCGGAACAAGGCAACTATTTATTTGAGGCAAATCCTGGTGGTGCACCTTGCAATGTACTCGCAATGTTGAATAAGCTCGGTAAGAAGACAGCTTTCATTGGAAAAGTCGGTGATGATCTTTTCGGCCGATTGCTCATTAAGGTCGTTTCACAGGCCGGTATAGATATTAGCGGCCTTGTTTCAGACACCTCAAGCCGAACAACACTAGCCTTCGTTCAGAATTCTCCGGACGGAGACAGAGACTTCTCATTCTATAGAAACCCTGGCGCAGATCAAATGATTACATCTTCAGAAGTCCGAACGGATATTATTCAAAATTCCAAAGTATTTCACTTTGGAACGCTTTCTCTAACGGATGAGCCTGCCCGCAGTGCAACACAGTCGGCAGTCAATGCCGCAGCAGCGGCGGAAGTTTTAATTTCATTCGATCCGAACCTTCGTCCGCCACTTTGGCATTCCTTAGAGGAAGCTAAAAAACAGATGGCTTGGGGCTGCAGCCAGTGTAAAGTATTAAAAATTGCAGAAGAAGAACTTGCATTTTTGACAGGAAAGGATACGATCGCCAAAGGAATGGTTTCCCTGCGTGAGCAATTTCCCAATATTGCTTTAATACTGGTTACCAAAGGTAAAAACGGTGCGGAAGCCTTTTTCAAAGATATTCATGTTGCGGCTCCCTCGTACCTCGAAGTGAAAACCATTGACACAACAGGCGCTGGCGATACCTTTTGCGGCAGTTGCCTTTCCTATTTGATTGACCACAATCTGGAAACTCTTACGGAACAGCAGCTCGCCAGTATGTTGAAATTTGCAAACGCAGCGGCTTCATTGGTTACAACAAAGAAAGGAGCCATCCTCTCCATGCCTACCCGAGCAGAAATAATGCAACTGATTCAAAATAATAATTGACGTTTAAAATAGAACTTTTTAAAGTGGAGAGAGAGCATAGATAGAAGTGCAGAAGTCAAATGGAGCAAGTCCGGGTACTACCGCTCCCCTTCATTGTTTCCATTTTGGGTTGTCCCAACTATTGACATAAAGCTTTTTAGTCCGTAATATTTTCTGTAATTTTCATTGCAACTTTCATTAAAGGTTTCATAATCAGCAGCAGCACAAGGTAAGCGCAAAGCAAAACAACAGGATAATTTGCCCACCAGCCAATGATTGTTTTCATGGTGAAACCGCTTACCATGAATGTGGCAAGGAAGCTAATCAGCGTAACCATAAAAAGATCATGAACGGCAATCGCGATAAAATATGCCGGAACACCTTTCAGACCTATAGCCGCAGCAAACTTATTTCCCCAAGTGAAACTGGGGACCAAATCGCCGACCATATAGCTGACAAAAAAACTTTCAATTGTCGTAAACATAACCGTCACCAATGTCATCGGCGCACCGACACGGTGCAAAACAATCAGGCCCATAACAAGGCAGATAATGAAACCGCAGACAATGTTCATAAAAAGTCCGATAGCATGATTTCTTTTCATACTGGATTCCTCCCAATATTTTTGCTTCCCAAATAAATGGTGTTACGCTTTATAAATCAGCTTCCCGTCCATATAAGTTTCTAGAACTTGAACGGAGCCAATTTCTTCTGGATTGACTTTAAATATGTCCTTATCCAAAACCTGAAAATCTGCAAACTTGCCAATTTCTATAGAACCTCTGGTTCTTTCGCAGTGTTCCTGGTAAGCTGCATTAATCGTAAACAGTCGAATGCCATCCATAACACTGATGGCCAGTTCAGGATGATAAACCTTTCCGCTGATCTTGGAACGTCTGGTTACTGCAGATTGAACAGCCTGACGCCAGTTCTGGTATGCGCCACTGATTGCATCTGAACCGCCGCAACACATAACACCAATATTCAGATATTCCTTTAAGCCCATCATACGGGCGGCCTTTTCCACGCCGACACGAGGCGTCGACGGCTCGATCAGATAATCCATCAGACCCGGCTGAACAGAATAGAGAATCCCAAACTTGGCTGCCTTTGCCGCCGTGGCGTTATCTCCAAGGCTGTCGGCATGTAGAACATAGTGTCTTGCATCCGCACGCGGATACATTTGAATGGCGTTCGCCAGACAGTCAACACAGGTCTTGACAGCACGGTCACCAATCGCATGAATGGCGATTTGAAAGCCCTTGCAATGAGCTATATTGATGATACGCTGCAGCTCTGCTTTCTGTTCCTCATCGCTGGCTTCCGGACCAAGGAAGCAGGAATGGCCATGTTTTTTCCCAGGGTCATCCACATAATCTTTCATCATCCAAGCAGTATAACCGAGGTGCACACCATCGCAAAAAATCTTGATTAAATTGAGCTTCATATAATCAGGGTTCTTATTGTAATCTGCAAACGGAAATGCACGGATGGTCTGCTCCACGTTTGCGGATGTTTGAACGCCGTTATTGCCAGCATAGTAGCCAAGCGATACACGGGCAGTCAGTTTTCCCTGATCTGCCAAACGTTTATAGGCATACAGAGCTCTCGTACTTGAGATGCCGGAATTGCGGTTATCCGGACCTAAAGTAGCATCTGTATAGCCGGTATATCCCTCAGCGTTTATAAGTTTTTGGAAATTCAGAATTGCGGTTTCTATTTCTTCATCAGTAAACTGCGGAATGAATTTTTCCACCAGATTCAATCCGCCGCCCTCCATAATCAGGCCAGTTGCTTTACCATTTCCATCGCGAACGATTCTTCCGGGAACAGGGTCCGGCGTGTCGTCAGTAATGCAGCAGATTTCAAGCGCTTTCTGATTCAGAAATGCGCCATGGCCACTCCAAAGTGCGATTTTCACAGGATTATCCGGGCAGACATCATCAAAATCAGCATGGTTAATCGTGCGATTCGGGTCAGTGCGATATTCTTCAAGATTATCATTATCTAAGCCATAGCCGCGAATCCAGCTGCCTTTCGGCAGCTTTTTCGCCGCTGCAGCAAGCCGTTCACGAACTTTTCCAATGGTATTGACCTCCGGATAAGAGAAATTGACCATCAGAGAATTTCCGCCCATCGATACGCCATGGCAATGAGCATCATGCGCCGCAGGCAGGATCATTCTGCCGCCCAGATCAATCACTTTTGTTTCTGAACCGATGTAGATTTTGATGTCTTCATTTTCTCCCACATCAATAATTTTGCCGTCTTTTACAGCAATCGCTTTTTTGAAAGAGTTCTTCTGGTCAACTGTGACAACGATACCATTCATAAAAACAGAATCAGCAGTTATCATGAATAAAACACTCCTTTTCTTCTCAAAGAATATGATCTTGTAATGGAAATCAGATGTTCAGGATCGGCCAAATCTTTACAATATCATTTTCTGCTATTGATAGCAGATACTGCTCTCATAGATGTTTCAGCAAAGTACACCAACAAGACGTTTTCTTCCATACCGTTTTAATCCCATAGTTAAGGTCCTTTCTTCATCAAAGTCTGTTTCATTTCCAATCTTGCCCCACTTTCCTGACTAATTTCAATACACGCAAAGCCACGCGTTAAATGAACTTGCGGTTTTATGCGCTGAAGCAACAAAAAAGCGCCCTGCTGTTAAGCAGAGCGCCCTTGCTCAGTGATGACTCTATGACAATTCATGGCTGCTTATATTCGCATTTCCAGAGAATTCAGGTAATGCCTTTGGTGGTTCCGGTATATGGGATGAGTCTCGATTCCCATAAAATATCTCCTAGCTTATAAGCACATATTTAGGCAAGTTGCGGTTTTTCCCATAAATTTAATTTTGTTCCGATGCCCAATTTCAAGGCGTTCCTGTAGCAAACTGTTCCCCAAGCGATGTCTTCAACCGGCATGCCGCCAACGGAATAAATAATAATCTCATCTTTTTTACGATGGACAGGAATATTGCCTTCCAAGATGTCTCCCAAATCATCCACCTGTTCTTTTTTCATTTTTTTCTCTTGAATCAGGTCCATGCAGTGAACAGCAGGAATGGGAATGGAATCATAGGCGGGGAAAGTCATTTCTTCTTCCCAAGCTTCATACAAATGAATATTGTCGGTAATGTTTCTTGCGCGATTCAGCATGAAATCGTCGTCAAATCTAGCAGCAGCCGGGCAGCAGAACATAGCTCCCGGTTTGATCCACTCTTCTTTTACATATGGATAACTGCTTGGATCACCTGTCGGACTGGATGTGGCAATACTGACAATGTCAGCATCGCGAACTGCCTCTTCTTCGCTCTCCACGATGCTGATGTTTTTTATCTGCGGATATTCTTTCCTTAAAAATTCCGCGAATGTTTCGCATGATTTTCTGCTTCTGCCTTTGATTTTCACCGTATTGATCAAAGGACGTACCGCAGCCATTGCGCTGAACGCCGTTTTATTCATAACCCCGGGGCCAATAATACCAACGACCTCTGAATCCGGGTTTGAAAAATATTTAAAACCGACTCCCGGAACCGCACCTGTCCGGTAAGCACTGAGTAAATTAGCCGACATGTAGGCGACAGGAGCTCCGGTGTCCTTGTCATTTAGGGTAAGCATCAGGATTGATCTAGGAAGTCCCTTCGTCTTGTTTTCTACATTCGAACCGTACCACTTAACACCCGCCATATCGAATTTTCCACCAAGATACGCGGGCATAGCCATAAATCTTCTGTCCGGACCATTCTTTGGCATATTAGGAAAAGGCGGATTATCAGGAAAAGTTATCATTACTCCATGTGAATTCCCATTTGGACCACCCATACGATAATCACCTTGTTTCATTAGACGAAACATTTCTTCAATTGTATCAATGCAGGATTTCATATTTGTAACGCCAGCTTTTACCATATCCTCTTCATTAAGATAAAGAAAATCAATTTTCGTGTTGTTCAACATCTCTTATCTCCTTTCAAATTTTCCGTTGACGGCCCGTTTCGCTTTTATTGTCATGGTAAGTCAGATAGAGCTCATTCTCCATCGCCATAACTTCTTTCAGCGGAAGCGCCTTGAAAAGCTTCCGTTTCATGACCTTTTTAATCCAAATCACTGCGTAAACAGCAAGAGCAGCAAAAATGATAAGACAGAGAAGATAAATATTTGTGCGCTCTGCCGGATTAGATGAAATATTGTATATCATCCAAACAGTCCCGATCATCCCGATTAACGGCAGAACAGGACCGCCCGGCACTTTGAAGGTACGTGGAGCCTTTGGCAGTCGGTGCCTCAGAATTAAAACATTGCAGTGGGATATCACATAAGCAATCATCCAGAAAACACAGCCTGTAAGGATAAGGAACGAAAGCTGACTGGAAGTGGAAAGGCCAGTTGCGTTTATCACAATCATGGCACCGCCGATGGTCAGTACGGAAACATAGGGAGCACCTTTTTTATTGGATTTTGCAAAGACCTTCGGCAGCATTTTAATTTTTGCCATCCCCTTGGCTATGTAGCTTAACGAGGAAATAATGGTATTAACAGTTGAGGTAACGGCAAAAATAGAAACAATCGCCATCCAAATGACTCCTGCCTTGCCAAGTAACAATGAACCATAGAGGATATGTGGAGTAGTACTGCGCCCCAGCTGCTTCCAATCAACGTAATTGTGAAAGCCGAGCACCAGCATGACCTGCATCCCCATCACAATCAGAAGACTTAAAATCATACCGAGAGGTATATTCCTGCGGGCATTTTTGACTTTATTAGAAATCGGTATGACAAACTCACATCCAATGAAAAGGAAAAAAGCAAGCCCGCAGAAGGAAGCAATATCGGTGAAATTTGAGGAAAGAACAGCAGGCTGCTTCACCGGAGTACCGCTTCCAAGTTTAGTCATACCAAGGAAGCCCATGACGGTAAGGGAAATAATCAAGCCATACGCCATAATGTCTTGTATCTTCGCAAACACATCAACCCCATTGAGATTGCTAATAATGAGGACAACTAATAGTGCAATACAATAGGCACTGCTCGGAATATTCACCTGCGTAATGACACTTTTCAGCGTATTGCCGAACATAGCGCACTCCGTACTTGCAATCATTGTGTTACAGACAAGATACCCGCCCACCATCGCAATAACGGAAACGAACGGTCCCATACAGGCCAGTGTGTACTGTGCCAATCCGCCGGTGAGATTGGGCATAAGTGCATTGAGCTCTGCCATGGAAAGTGCAGTGATAATATTCAGCGCACATGCAATCGCCATAGAAATAATGAATGTAGTACCTATTGCAGCCGAGCCCTGCCCTAACGACAGCAGGCAGCTTGTTGCAACAATCAGGCCAACACCTGTGGCAATAGCACTGGCAAGGCCCATATTGGGTGCTTTGGTTTCATTTGCTGCTTCCATAAAGCGTCATTCCTTTCCCATTTGGATTGATCAGTCTTTGCCGGAAATCAGGGCATCATAGCCTTCCTCACCCGTGCGCACCCTAACGATATTTGAAATTTCTGATATAAAAATTTTCCCATCGCCTATATGTCCTGTATAAAGTTCTTTTTTGACAAATTCCAAAAAATCGTTAAGTCTCTCTGTTGGAACAATCAGCATGACCATTTCTTTGGGCAGTAATGACGGCTCCTCATTTTGTTCGGCTTCGTACTCTTTCGTACCCAGCTGTACACCGCAGCCCATGGCTTGAAAAACAGTCATGCCGGATATGCCAAAGCGCGCAATCGAATTTTTTAGCTTTTCAATCTTTGATGTGCTCGTGATAATTTCCACCCTTGACAGTTTCATAGGATTGCTTCCCCTCCATTTATTTTATTAAAAAGACAAAGGCATTTTTGAAGACACCTTTGTCTTTTTTGCACATTCGTGCAGCAGCTGAAAACGCACCGCTAGAATGTTTGTTGTTCATGACTCATGAAATTCTGCTGATTCATCACGACTAATTTTTTTTCATAACCGCTGTTATGCAGTTTTTTCAAATAGCAGGTAGGTGTCATATTCGTAAACAATTTAAACTCATGTATGAAATGTGCCTGATCGTAAAATCCTGCTTTAAATGCCACATCTGACAAATTGCTTCCCGTATTTAAAAGACTGATAAGGTATTGGTACTGTATCATTCTACAAAATGCCTTAGGAGACACTCCTAAATTCTGCGTAAATAACTCATTAAGATACCGCACTGAATATTTTGTTTCATCACTCAAATCTTTCTGCTTCACCAAGCCTCGGCTTTCCATCATTCGCCGAAGCATATAATCCACTGCATAATTCTTCATAGACATTTCTGTGAATTTGCAGTAATCATTTACGTACATAGAAAGAAAAATTTGTATCTGCTCCATAAAATTTTTGCTGCGGCATATCCTGTCCAGCGTTTGGTGGTCCCGCATGATCGCGTACATGTTCACGCGGTTTTCCGTAAGTTCAGCTTCCGGAAAATTATTTGGCAAATACGCCTGTCCCTGATAAAAGCGTATGCCGAACATTCTGCTGCCAGGCTGAATCGTTGGGATATCTACCAAACCGTGACTGTAAAGACGTGTTCCATAACAATCTGCTCGGTAACCATCACCGCAGTGAAAAACTATGTCTGAAGAACCATCTGGTACTACTTGCGCTGCGTCCATTGCGCCTGAAGCTGTGGCAGCAGTAAAGGAATAAAAATGAGATATTCCAAATTTCCCATATCGATATACATAATATTTTTCAGCTGCCATAACCATAAGCGGCTGGCGCGGCATTACACGGGTACCCACTGATTTTTTCAATAAGTTTTGCATAAGCACTGCTCCGTATAAATGAAATTTTGATTGTTAATTGATTCATTATAACAGATTATACTCTATTTTTATTACTAGTAACAGTACTTTCGCCATTTATTTTTGAATTTTAATATTCCAATTTATTCATACCTTTGCTTTAAAGCGAGTGCATCGAAAAGGTTCCATATTCACCGGAGGCGTACCGTCAGTCATGACTTCTGCAATACTGTAAGCCGCCGCCGGACCAATGCCAAACCCATGCCCTGTAAAGCCGCAGGCAAGGAACAGCCCCGGCGCACCATCTGCTGCTCCAATGACAGGAATCCCGTCAGCGCTTGCATCCAGCCATCCTGCCCATGTGCGAACAATTTTTGCATTGGAAAGTGCCGGGAAATATTTCATAATGCCACGGCAAGTACATGCGGCGCCAATGCTGGTGGAAGGTGCCGCCTTATCACTTGCCAAAAACGGTTCAAGCCCGGTGGAGCCACCGAAGACAAAGGAACCATGTTTTGTCTGATGCCCATAAAAGTCCGCTTCCGCTGTACCCAGCATTTGATCAAACATATGCGGTTCTGCTTCTGTCACCAAGCACTCAATTTTTTGTTTACGCATTGGCACATCCACTTCAACCGAAGAGGTAATCTCTCTGGTTTCGTATCCAGCTGCCACTAAAATTTTGTCACATTCAAAATTACCGTCTGGTGTAATGACTGTATTCACTTTCCCCTTTACTTTTTTCAGTGCCAGCACCGGTTCTCCCGTAATAAAACGCACACCTAGTTCCCGCGCCTTTTTGAAATAACCCAGTGTAGTTGTAAGCGGGTTCGCATGGCCGTCAGTTGGACACCAGCTTGCACCTAAAACTTCGTCAGATAGATATGGGTTTATTTTTCGTACTTCTTCCCCGTCTATCATACGGACATCGAGTCCGCAGGCAACTGCGCGGTCGGTCAAGCCCTGCAGTATTTTCAAATGTGACGGGGTCTTGCCAAGGCGCAAATTCCCTTTCTGAGTATATTCTACATCTGTGCCCAGTTCTTCACTGAGTGTGGGCCAAATATGCTTTATCCCCCACATAACCATTGGCAATTCACGCGAATCACGGCCTGACTGACGTACACCACCGCCATTTCTAGAGGAACCGCCGTTTCCAATAGAATCAGCAGCTTCCAAAACCATTACCGAAACGCCTTTTTTCGCAAGATAATAAGCCGCTGCACAACCGATGATGCCGCTGCCAATGATGATAACGTCAGAAGTTTGGTTCATCACTCTACCCCCTTCTCGCTGCTCAGTATCTTCATTTCTGTGGGGCGCATAGGTGCCCGGCCTGTGGCCGGCTCCAACTCAGAGGATTTCCTACCAAGTTCACGGGCAATGATATTCCTGACCAGCCTGCCACAGGTCTGGCCCTGACACAGCCCCATGCCGCAGCGCAAATAACGGCGGACTTCCGTTAGTGTATACATTCCTGCGTGTACGGCTTTTCGTATTTCTCCTTTTGTTACTTCTTCACAGCGGCAGATAATAAGGTCATCATCAGCCGCCGGTACAAAAGGCCCAATATCAGCCAGTCTGTCATTTGCACTTATCATCCTCAAGCTCTCCTTTCTTAAAGAAACGGGCATCCATAACCTTATCTTTTGGTACTTTAATGGTCAGCAGCGATGTATGATCAAATGCCGGTGCAGTCTTCACTCCAACCACTTCCGCATCACAGACAGGCACACCGGAACGGTCAAGCGCAGTACCCTTTGCTCCCTGTTGCGGCAGCGGCAAAAATTCATATGGCATTGTAACCGTACCAAATCCCGGCTCACTGTTTTCATCGAGTAAAAAGATTGCCTGCCCGGAGCAGGAAGCCACACACATTCCACATCCTATGCACTGTATGTTGGTATCTACCTGTGGCAAAGCAGTGATATCCTTACCAACCTTGATGCAGTGTTTCGGACAGACATCCTGACATGGATTGCAGGGAATATTCTGTGTACACTCAATGACTGGATGAACACCGACTTCATGCACAACACCGGGGAAACGTTCTGCCTCTTCAGTTGTGATATGCCCTTCTGCCAGCAGCGTTTGAGAAATATCAATTCCTTCTTCTGTCTTTTTGATCATTTTGCCACGGTTCTGCGGAGCAAACATCCCCTGACGCAAGTCGTTGAGGTCCTCACTTAATTTCGTCAGAGATGCATTTTTATCTTTTTCAGAGCAAAATCCAAGGTAAGCAGCCGCGCAGATACCAGCCATACGGCCCTCTATCATTGCCGAGCTTGCCTCTTCTATGCCAGAAACATCCCCTGCCGCGTAGATGCCCGGAACAGATGTTTCTCCATACTGCCCGCAAACCGGCACATGTCCGCCACGCGCATCCTCCATTTCGCAGCCCGCCATCATTAATAACTGTGCCATTGGCGAAAGTCCAACCGCCACACAAATCGTGTCAACGTCAAAATGCTTTTCCGTACCGGGAATCGGCTGAAAGTGTTCATCGACCTGACTCACGACCGCGCCTGTAACACAGTCTGTACCTTCGGCTTTCGTAATCGTATGTGAAAGGTAGAAAGGAACCCCACAGCGGGCAACCTTAGCGGCATGTACACCGTAACCGCCGATGTGCGGAGCAGCATCAACTAAAGCCCTTACTTTACAGCCAGCCTGCAGCAGCTGGAAACTAACAACCAGCCCAACATTGCCGCTGCCGAGCATCAGTATTTTTTCTCCAGGTTTCACACCGTGCAGATTCATCATGGTCTGGGCCGCGCCTGCACCGATAACGCCCGGCAAGGTCCAGCCCTCAAATGGAACCATGTTTTCGGTAGCTCCTGTTGCAACAATAATACTGTCAGCTTTACAGTGAACAATGTCCTCTCCCTGACGTACCACGATTTCCTTTTCCGGATAAATGCCAATAACCGGAGAATTCAGTTCCACATCTACGCCGCCTGCTACTTCACTTAAAAGTTGCTCACCAATTTTATAGCCGCGAATCCGTGCCTTATGTTTTTTGGAACCAAAAAATTTATGGATCTGCTTGAAAAGCTGTCCTCCCGGTTTTGCATTCTCATCAAATACTGCCACAGACATACCGCACTTTGAAGCTTCCGCTGCGGCACTCAAACCTGCTGGGCCAGCCCCGATGATAACAAGGTCATACCGTTTCATTTTTTTTCACCTCACTTTTTGCTGATGTGCCATACTGTGTTTGTACCTTCATGCCTTCTTTAAGCGGTGTTATGCAGGTACGGATATTCGGTTTTCCGTCAACCACCATAACACAGTCTGTACATCGCCCAATGGCACAGAAAATGCCGCGCGGCTTGTGTTGTTTCGCTGTATAACGGTGTATCATCACACCGTTTGCTTTCAGTGCCGCTGCAACCGGCTCGCCCTCAAAGCCTGTCATCTTCTTTCCATCAAACGTAAAGTTTACCGCACGTCCTTTTTCAATCTTACCAAGTATCGGGTGCTCCGTGATTCGTTTCATCCTGCTGTACCCCCTGTCACTCTGTTAACGCTATAATCTCTATCTCACACAACTGAGCTGGTCTGTTCAGTTCCGACGTACCCACTACCGTACAAAGCGGCTTATATGGTTTGAAGAATTCACTGTATGCACGGTTAAATTCATGTATGTCAGACATATGTCTCATAAACACCTGTATCTTTACAACGTCAGAGACTTTCGCACCAGCCTTGGCAAGCAGCTTGATCTGCTTCTCAAAAATATACTTTGCCTGAGTATAGATATTTCCTTCACCATACACGCTGCCATCCGGCTGAACAGAAGTGGTGCCACCAATCATCACCAGATTTCCTGCCTTTATCATGCGGGAATATCCGACTGTTTCTTCCATCGGCGCTCCGGACGAAAAATGCTGTATTGCCATCTCCACCATACCTTTCCAACATATAAAAAGGCGCCTAAACTTTTGTTTAGACGCCTTTGCCTTTTCTGTGTTCAGTATAGCACTGCACAAAATAGTATTATTGTAAAAATCGGAACATTCTTTAAACACTCCCCCAAACTTATTAGATAGCTGCAATGTCCCTGCAAAAATTCCCCTTTACTGAACTGCAGCGCATAAAAGTCCGAATTCTCCGGAAAAAGCACAAAACGTCAAGCGGCCTTTAACCGTACTTTGCCACAGTATCCGCTTCCGTGCCGAATGTTCAGAATTTCTTTATGGTTTCTCTGCCGAACAAACTATTTTGCTGCGCGCCTTTTGAATTTCTTCCTGCATTGCCGGACGGTGTGGATATTTCTGCGACAGCTGGTCGAGGACCTCCAAGGCAAGCACAGTACCTCCTAACTCATGGAGTTTCTTTGTCAGCATGCAAATTCGGCGGTAATCTTGCCGGTTCTGCGCTCTTTTCTCCTCGCTGTTAATCAGTTTTTTGAAAAGGCAATAGACACGCTGCGGATAGACTTTAACAAGGAATTTCCCATAGTCTACAATACTGGACGGATTTTTTTCGGCTGCATCCATCAGCAGTGCTGTTTCATTTTCTTTGATCAGCAGCGGCATACTTTGACTTGGAAAAAGTTTTGTGTACCAGCTGTCCCGAAATGCAGGATACTCCTGTTCCCATGTCCCGTCCTCCTGCAGCAAAGATTTATATTGATCGTAATATTCTGTTTGACCACACAGGACCAGCTCTTTCAGCGTTTCCTCCAACAGGCCGCGTTCGCCGCCGCTTTTACAGGCATTGGCCATCCGTTCCAGCCATTTACTCTTTTCAAACGTTTCTGTCATTTGACTGAGCTTATCCTGACAAAGCCGAATCGCTTCCGGCCAATCTTTTTCCGTCATGGCCCAGTTGTATGCTTCCCGCCGAAAATCATCCTGTGTTAAATCCTCATACAGCAGTTTGCGGGCAGCATCATGGCCCTCCAGCTTCTCAGTCAATTCAATGATTACGAATTTGCTGCATACGTTATCGTAATCGCTGCTATTTTGGGTACGCATGGTGTCTAAAAAGCTCATAAGCTTTACCGCACTTTTTTTGTCTGCAACCTTGGCAGCAATACGAAGAATCGTATAGACATTCTCCGACCATCCATTGAAACATTTTTTCTTTGCCAGCTTCAACAGTTTTTCAAAAAATTGATTTTGCAGCCTTTTGTCTGCCGTCTCCGCAGCTTTGTCACAGACCGCTTGCAGCAGCTCTTCTGCAAAGCCCACTGTTTGTGTCACGGATCCATTGCTGGAATCCGCATAAGAAGCAAGATACATTGCCTTTTGCAGCACGGTGTCTATCACCTGATATGCACTGTTCAAATATCCCCGTTCAAGCCGTTTTTGCGCATATTTCAATAGTTCGTCCAGTTTCGCGCAAATATTGTCGCAGCCCCGCCAGTCAATATATCCACGGTGTGTACCCGCACGCACAGCAATTTTTATCTGTTCTTTTACGGCTGCCAGTTCCTTCTTTTCATCTGGAAAACCAACCGCAAATTTCAGCTCATTCTCAAACGCTTCATCCCGCCGCGCATAATCTGTTACAAATTTCCGAAGTACAGTTCCCGGAATCTCCGCGATCCAATCCGCTGCCTGTCCCTCTGCTGCGTTGACTGCTGTTGTACGTTCAGTAAAGTCCTGTTCACGCTCACTGTTCTGCAAAGCGAGGAGCACAGCCACCATATGCTTGCAAAGGTCTCCGGAAGCATACGGACAGTTACAACTCATCGCTGTAACATGGCCATCCCTATCCTGCTGCACAGCAACGCTATAGATTTCACCGTTCCCTGCGATGGCCGCCAAACAGCCGCCAGTCCTGTTTTTCTCCAAAGAAAGGATTTTCCCCTGCTTATAATACTGCTTTCCGCGCTCCAGTATTTTGGGTTCGGCCGCATCCAAGATTTCTTGAATCGTTTTCAAATTTACCACCTGCCGTTGGATTTTTTTAACATAGCATATGTAATCTCAGCATCTCTGTCAAACTGAAAAGCAGATACAGCATAAAGCATCGGCTGGAACCTATTGCAGGCTCCAGCCTTCTGATAACTTCATTTTTAGTTTCTTCATCAATGCCGCAAACATCACATAAAATAGTTCGTATCAATTCAGTGAAAGATCTGTTCTGCGGTTTCTTCATCATAAATGTGAGGAATGGCATTGTGGTGATTGAAAAGAGCAATCCAAACTTGATCGTCCTCTATGATGCCATCTGTAAATGCTTTTCGCATCACAGACTTTGGACTGTTAATTCTGCGTATCTCTGGTCAAGCAAATATTTCTGTATCGTTTCCCTAGAAGTTCACCTATTACCGTAACCTTACAATGCATTGCCTAACTTCTTTGCTATAAATCTTGATAACTTACTGCCTGCCGTTATTGGATATGCTGTAGTTTTCCTTTGACTTAAGCTGTGAAATACGATAGCTCGTGTTTCTATTTTCAGTGGAAATTTTTGTAAACGGTTTATCTATAAAGTACTGAAAAGTTCCCACTGCTTCACCATTGGCAGCAAAGATCTCAACACTGGTGACATCGATGAGTATATAGAGCTGCAATGGCTGATCGGAAAAATAATGGCCTGTGCGTGTCGCAAGGAAAGATTTTCCGAGCTCTTCATGTCCACATCCACTGCGGTCAACTCGAATCGTCTTTGCCACAGTGTCCGTCTGAATAACAAAGGCTGCCTTTTCGTTTTCCAATGAAATCGTCTCTTTTTCTGCTCGAATCTGAACTGCAATCAGTAATGGTCCCTGCAGCAACGCACTCTCTTTATATTCATATGAAGGAATTTTATCAAAAGCAGAGAAAAGTTCACGCACAGGCTGCTGCAGCAGCCTCCACCCAGACGTTGTATGACGAAGCTTAAGTTCACGCGGAATCGTCATAGAACCACGAAACGTGGAGGCCGGGATTCGATCCCCATAATACCAACAGTTCATCCAACCGATAAGTATGACGCGGTCTGAAACCCCATTGAACGTAACGGCAGCATAATTGTCAATACCAAAATCCAACATTAAAATATCTTGTTCTGGCGTTTCCGAATGAAACATACGGCCATCGAAATTCCCAATAAAATACTGTATTCCAAAGCAGCTTTCATCCGGGACATTCACACTTACAAGCAGTACCCAATGATAGGAACCATCCTCCGCTTGAATGAGGTGCAGGTCCGGGCACTCCCAAATACCTTCGGGGGTCGGATTTTTACTTTCAAAGGTACTTAGATAGTTCCAGTCACGTAAATTTTTAGATCCGTACAGCATAACCTTCCGTCCTGCTGCCAAGGGCATCACCCATTGCTTACTCTCCTCATGCCAAATGACTTTTGGATCCCGAAAGTCACGCAAATTGCAGCCCAGCACTGGATTTTTCGCATACTTTTCGAAAGTGTACCCGCTGTCGTAGCTAAACGCAAGACTCTGTGACTGCGTCACTTGGCCGTCTACATCCTTATGACTAGTGTACACCGCTACAAGAGGAGTAGTTTGGTCTTTAGCAAAGCCAGCCGTGTTCTGTGTGTCTGCTACCACACTGCCGGAAAAGGTCACGCCATTTTTATCTGGATACAGTGCAATGGGTAAGGTTTCCCAATGCAGCAGGTCGCAGGAACGAGCGTGGCCCCAATGCATCGGACCAAACTGCAAACCATCCGGATAATGCTGATAAAACAAATGATACCAGCCATTTTCAAAAATTAAGCCATTGGGGTCGTTCATCCAACCATGCGGAACAGAATAGTGCAGAATTGGGCGGTGATTTGTGTACGCATCAAGTAGTTCGTTCATATTCCCTCCTGAATTTGACAAAGCTGCATTCCCCACATTCCTTGGAAAGACGCAAAGAGCCGAATCTAATCAGATTCGACTCTTTGCGTTCTAAGATCAAGGTACTGTAAGATCTGTAAAGCCGTATTTTAGTTTGAAGCAGCGTCAGTTCCTGTTACCACTCATTTGGATTTATCGTAGTATTTTTGCAGGAGCTTCAAATAATCCGATAGTCCGTATTTCTTTAAGTTATTGATATAACCATTCCAGTCTTTATCAATGCCACCGTTAAGGATCCACCCGGAACGTTTATTATTAATATACGTTTTTATATCAGCCTGCAGATCCGAAAGTTTCTGGGTATCATCCCCAGTCATAAAAACATTTGGATAAACATACTTGTGGTGCATCTGCGGGGTATAGATGTCTTTAATCCATTTCAAACGATAAGCCGCATCATCAGGGCAGGTAACATACGTATTATAATAATCATTTAAAACAGCCAGTGGTCCGCCAACACTCTGTGCTTCACGTACTTCCACAGGTGAGTGGCCGGCTAAATCGATGTGCTTGAGCATTGGCCCGCCAGAAGTATTTTTAGAAAGTTTAAAGATGTTAAACCGTTTGGTTTCGCCATAAGTTCCCCAGTTGTTTTGCGGAGACTGCAGCGGTGCATACATCTGGTCTAACCAGGCACACGCCAGCGGAACGTTTTTGCAAGTGGAAGTTATCACACATTTCCCGCGGGCAAACCCGCTGGTATAAGAAGCATTGCATGGTGTAATATTCGTAGTATCAGCTTTCAAAGCCGGTAAAGGCTCCCAATCTTTCAAATTATCAACATTGGCTACATCCCAGGAGAAACATACGCCATAACGTCCTGCTTTACCTTTAGAAACATAGGTGGCCCATTTCTGCGTAAAAGATTCTTTGTCCAAAAGTCCCTCGGTATAAAGTTTATGCAGCCAGTTGATTCCCTTCTTATATCCGTCCTGCGTAGCAGTGCAAAGTACTTTTCCATCATCGGACACCGCAATATGACGATCCAGGTCATTATCGCCATATCCTTTGCCAAAGCCGTTGATGATTAAAGCAGGATCCTGGTCATTAATGATGCACGACATCGGAATAATAGAACCATCAATTTTAAACTGCTTTTGTAATTCACCAGCGTGTTTCTTAAACTGAAGCAAAGTCTGTTCCAATTCATCTACAGTAGTCGGAGTTTTGAGCTTCAGATAGCTGAGCCATTTCTTATTGATAAATGCCATATTACCAACAGTTTGAATCGCTTCTTTATTGGTACCAAGCTGTTCAATCCAAGGCAGTCCCCAAATATGACCGTCTTGATCCATACACATCTTTTTGTAAACCGGATACTTTGCAAAAACCGCTTTCAAATTCGGCATATATTTATCAATATAATCCTCTAAATGAACAATAGCACCTTGATTTGCGTATTTCAGCAAATCCGAATCGCTGAAATCGGCATTAAAGACAAAGTCCTGCAGTCCAGAACCACTGGCCATGAGAAGTTTCGCTTTATCTCCCCATTGGTCTGCTTGAATTGCTGTCCAGTTAATGTGTACATTGCTGGCCTTTTCCAGTCTTTGAAAAATAGCGCGGTTATTGGGATTTGGTTCCGAGCCTACAGGATAAGTGGTTAAGCCTGTAAGTGTCTCCGTCTTTGCCAGTGGAAATTTCAGAGACGCAGCCGTAACATTTGATGTGGTCTTCTACTGATCTGCTGTCTGATTTCCACACCCTGACAGTGCCGTGACAGACAAGCACACAGCAAGTGTTGCAGCCACAAGCCTTTTGCATTTTTTGTACATAAGCCTTTACTCCTTTTCAATCAACAAATTTATCCCTTAACGGAACCAATGGTGATTCCTTTCTGGAAATACTTTTGGAAAAATGGATACATCACCAGCAACGGAATACTGGATATAATAATTGTCGCATATTTCAAGAGCTCTGCCATTTGTGAGCGTTGCGCTGTACTGGCAATGTCTGCAATCATTCCGGGCTGAGGCTGATTCTGAATTAAAATGCCGCGCAGCACAAGCTGAAGCGGCTGCTTTGCCGGATCATTAATGTATATCATTGCCGAATAATAGCTGTTCCACATTCCTACGAATTGCCATAAAGCCAAGATAAATACAATTGGTTTGCATACTGGAAGCAAAATTCGGAAAAAGTATGTCAGATCACTTGCGCCATCCATTTCAGCTGCTTCACACAGTTCATGCGGAATCGATTCATAGTATGTCCGTGCAATAATCATGTTCCACACACTAAAACACCCAGGCAAAACAATAGACCACATACTATTAATCAGCCCCAAGTTTTTAATCAGAAGATATGTTGGAATCAAGCCACCGTTGAAAAACATGGTAATTAAAAAGATAGTGTTGAAAAATTTTTTGCCGCGAAAGTCCTTCAGCGACATTGGGTAGGCCGCAAGCAGAGTGACCAGAACAGACAAAACTGTAAAGGCAACCGAATACACAATGGCGTTTTTAAAACCAATCCAGATCGAGGAATCCTCAAATACCCTTTGATATGCACTCAGCGTCAACTTGGTAGAGTCAAGAGTCAGACCATGATTTTGCAAATATGTCGGATCTGTGAAAGAGGCGAAAACGATGTAAAGAAGTGGCACCAAAATTAGCAGTGCAAAGATACCCAAGAGTACGAAGCCCACAATCAGCAGAATTTTATCCTGTAAAGAATATTTTGAAAATTTACTTACCATGATTTCCTCCTTACAGCCCTTTACCATCATTCATCTTTTTGACAATCTGATTGACAAGCACAACCAAAATAAGATTAATAATGGTATTAAACAAGCCAACAGCAGTAGAAAAGCTGTAGTCTCCATCTAACAGGCCTTTTTTGTAGACATAAGTCGCAATGATTTCTGATGCGTTCAAATTCAAGTCTGTTTGCAGCGCATAAGCCTTTTCAAATCCGATGCTCATCAAATTTCCGGCAGAAAGAATAAACTGAATAGCTGCCATATCCTTAATTGCCGGCCATTCTACATAGCGGATTTGCTGAAGCAGATTTGCACCGTCCATCAACGCCGCTTCTTTCAGCTCCGGACTAGCATTCGAAAGTGAACCAGTATAAAGAATGGATGCCCATCCTGCGCCCTGCCAAATTCCACTGGCAATATAAATGGTACGAAACGCGGATGGCATTGTCATAAAATTGATGCTGGTGCCCAATGCCTTATTTACCGGACCGTTGACCGAAAGAAAAATAAAAAGCATGCCACACAGAACAATGACTGAAATGAAATTCGGCAGATATAGGATCAACTACAATTTTTTCTGCACACCCTTTGAATTGATACGGTTAAGCAGAAGCGCTAACAAAATTGGTATGGGAAATCCCCATAATAAGCCATATACGCTTAGCTTCAAAGTGTTGAACAGGTACTGAAAAAAGTCCGGTGAGGACATAAAGCGGGAGAAGTATTTCAGTCCAACCCATTCACTTCCAAAGATTCCCTTGATCGGATTGTAGTTCTCAAATGCAATTACAACACCGCCCATCGGCAGATAGTTAAAAATAATGACAAGCAACAGAGCAGGTAATAAAAACAGTACATAAAGTTGCCAGTGTTTTTTTACATAAGTCCATGTACTCATCGTTCTGCCTTTTGGTATCACTGCGGTCTGTTCTTCTTTGCTACCCAACAGACATCCCTCCCTGAACTTTTTACTTTTACAAAATGTAAAAAAATTATTTTACATTTGCTTTGCTTTTGAGGTAATTATATCATGCCGATTCTAAAATTCCAATAGAATATTATAGAATATTTGAAAAAAGTGTGCATTAGTTACATCAATATGTGACTTATACACAATTTGATTTTACATTTGCATTTACTGGTTCATGGCTGTCAAGTGCTGTGTCACAATGATACTGTTACATTTGACACAATTCTCATTTTACAATATACTGTTATCAAAGTACTGTTATCAAAATATTAAAAAGAAACAATTTTGCTCTTAATATCTTGCTATATGATGAAAGAAGGAATTTTGTTGGTAAGCAGAGTGACAATTCAAGATATAGCCGATGCCCTTGGCGTTTCTCGCAACACTGTGTCGAAAGCTCTTAATAGCACCGGTGTTTTAGCAGAATCTACCAAGGAACGTGTCTTACAGAAAGCCAGAGAAATGGGATACCGCCAATTGCCCATCTCAGAAGGAACTTCACTATTCGGCAAAGGGCGAGAAATTGCGCTTTTTACGACTGTTGTTTTGGACACTTCTCACTTTGGCTCCGTCATGCTCGATTGTTTTCAAAATGAGATTGCCAAAATGGGGTATCGCTTTGCAATCTACCTTGTTCGTGAAAATGAGATAAAAAACAAAACGCTTCCGCCTACCTTCCACAAAGAAAATATTGACGGTATTTTGTGTGTGGAACTTTTTGACCGCGAATATAGTCAGTTGATTTGTGAAATCGGGCTTCCGACTTTATTTGTAGATGCCCCCGCAAATTTGGACTCGCTGTCTTTAAAAGCAGATGTACTGCTGATGAACAGCTCTTCTAACATTTATCACTTCATTCAGGAAATGACTCGCCGAGGGAAAACCACCTTTGGATTCATCGGGGAATATCAACACTGTCAATCGTTCTATGAACGATTCTATGCCTACAAACACGCACTGGATGCCTTGCACTTACCCGCAAAAGATGAATTTTGTATTCTCGGAAATGACGCAGAGTTTACCTACGCCGATTACTTGCATGACCAGCTAAACAAAATGCAAACGCTTCCTCAAGTTTTTCTCTGTGCAAATGACTTTGTGGCAATTGATTTTCTCCGAGTGTTAAAAGAAAAGGGAATCCGTGTACCGCAGGATGTATATTTGTGTGGATTTGATGATTCATCCGAATCAAGGATTTTGTCCCCGACACTCACGACAATCCACATATACAGTAAAATCATGGGATTTTCGGCAGTACAGCTTCTTATTTCTCGAATAAAAGATCCCTCTCTAAATTATCGCGTTCTCTATACGGAAACCACACTAAAATATCGTGGGTCAACTGGTGACACTTGATAAGGATACCGTAAAATAAAGCGCAAGCAAATCTGCAGCCGCCCCTGTTGTGCTAAAGTAAATTGTAACACCTCAGTCAATAAGGTATCATCATCTTAAAGGGAAGAAAAACAAATTTTGATTAAAACTGTCAAACTGCTGTAAGAGTGAAGTATAGTGGCAAGAAAGTTAACCCTTTATTTCAGTTATTTCCATATCTTTTTTGTCTATTCATGATTCCCCTAAAAAATATGATTGCCAGCATAGCCACAAAAATCAGGCCCGAGAGGGAAAACGCATTTGAATATCCTGTAGACTGCGCAAGAGCGCCAAAAAGCAAAGGGCCCATCCCAGAACCAATATCAAGGAAATTATAGAAGGTGGCATTTGCAGCTATCCTGCGTTCAGGGCTTACTTTTTTCATGGCGCTGGCTTCCATCACGGGAAAAATCATACCGATAGAGGCTCCATAAAGCAATGCAAATATGCAAAGCATGAATAAGTTGGTTGCATGTGCAGCAGCAATACAGCTGAGGAGACCGATGATTGTCCCCGGTATCACCAGAATATTCATGCCTTTTCTGTCATATAGCTTTCCGGAAAAAATTCTAGTGGACATTTCCGCAACTGTCGTCATGATGAAATAGAGAAAGATATTTGTAATATTCATCTGCTTGGCATATAAAACAACGTAGGTGTCACAGGCACCCATTAACAACCCAAGTAAAAGGATAAAGACAGATTCAAAAATCACTTTCGGCTCAACAACATCTGACAACCAATGGGTATCTTTTGTTGGATTCTCTGCTGACTGTTCAAAATGATCTGCTTTGATGAAACAGGTTAACAGCATCGATAATAAAACGAGCATCGCAGCCAGCAGAAATACCCATTGAAAATATGTCTGCGAAACGGCCGCCGCACCGAGACACGGCCCCAGTACGTATGCAACAGAGATGCCCAATCCAAAGAAGCCCATGCCTTCCCCCATTCTCTCATTGGATATAGTACTGGCAACCGTAGAACCGTAAAGAGTCGTTGAGGCGCCAAATCCAAGACCCTGAACCAGTCTCAAAATGAGGATCATGGCCAATCCGGCAAACAGGTAATATCCGACCATGGAACACGCAAAAACAAACATTGCAAGCAGAAGCAATACTTTTCTCCCGATTCGGGCTGATACTTTGGAGGTCAAAGTCCGCATGAACATGGAAGTTATGTAAAATACGGCTGCAACGATACCGATTTGAAAATCGCCCGCACCGTTTTGCTTTAAGTAAACCGGCAGGACAGTAAGAAGCAAACACTCAGCAAAATACAGGAGGAAATTAGCAGCCATCAAGGAGATATAGTCTTTCGACCATAATTTATCCGGCTTGCCATTTACTGCACCACTATCCGCATTTTTCATAATAGTCAAATTCCTTCTTCTATTTATTACAATTAAGTATACCAAATATATAGGATATGTCACGTAGGTATTTTCGACAAAAACACAAGATCAGAAAAATTTTATACTCTTACAATAAAAAAAAGCTGGATAAGAAGCGGGTGTACCCCACCATCTTATCCAGCATATAATCGTATATTATATACCCTCCGATGAACATACTTATATTTTATCATAAATAGTCTGTGATTTCAAGCATACGACGGGACATACCATCAGCAAAGACCTTATGCATTGGCGGCATCTGCCGATTGCGTTGACGGCCTGAGGGTTGCGGATCCGTGGCAGGCTGCAGAGGCACGAGTATTTTCAGTGCGGAGAAAGTAGAATTTCTGAATCTGATGAATTCTGTGCTTGAAAAGCTTTAGGGCACGAGCAATGAGGAATATTTCCCGCCTGACCGTTCACGGACTTTAGCGAATAAATTACTCCGTATCGGTTTTTATGATATAATCATATTGCAAAAGAGCATATAAGTGAGTTTGCTTCGCTTATATGCTCTTTTGCTATTCTATCCATAAATCATCATCCTGTTTCGCTTGTCCGATAAGCAAAACACCATCTCACACAGTCGGTTCGTTTTCTGCGTTATCCTCTTTCAGTGTTTCCAGACCACGCCGGATTAGTTCTACCGTTGCCTCAGAACGAGTTTGGAAGCGGTGTGAAAACCGGAAATTTTCAATTTTCTCAAACATATCATGATCCACAGATACTGTGTAACGTGACTTCTCAGTAGCCATATTATCACTCAGGTTGATTATACATCACTGCACCAGTGATAGGTAAGATAAAAGCTGTTGATGGTGAACCAGTGAACCACCGCAATGGTGATGTGAGGTTCTGTGAACCAGATTCCCAGAAGTCTTTCAGCCATTTGGTCAGGGCACTGTAACCCATACCGAGGTTTTCTGCACAGCCTCAGATTTCCAATACCTTGATTGTATCATGTTTTTCTGTTTGGAATTTTCTCATTTTGGCTTGCTTTATTTTATTTTAACATCAGCGTTTCATACTTTCAGTTTACATAGTCTTATCCTCTTGTTGTGCAACTTTTATTTTTCAAACAAGACTCGGTAAAATTATGCGAAAGAGATAGAAACTGAATTAATTCAGTTTTTGAATACTTTTGCGAAAAACCGGAGAGCCGGAAATCAAAACAGTTTTTGTTGAAGTTCGGCTTGTTTTGCAGCGGTCCTCCAGCAGATTAAAGGCAGTTTCACAGATTAATGGGACGTCAATATTAAATGTTGTAAGCGGTGGGGAAACATATTTTGTAACGCTTATATTATTGATACTAAACAAACTGACTCGCTGCGGAATCAGCCAACCTTTTTCATTAAAAGCTTGCAGCGCGCCAATCGCAAGTGGATCGCTCGCCACGCAAAATGCGGTCGGCAAATCATCTCCGTATTTTTCGATTGCTTGCATTGCAATCTTATATCCGTCATTGACAGAAAAGGTATCCGTAATAAAAATCCAATCTTCATTTAAGATGGAATATTCTCGGGTTATCTCCCGAAAGGCTTTCTCTCTGGCATCCATTTTTTTTATGGTACGGTCCACGTAATCCGAACCGCCAATAAATCCAATTTTTTTATGACCCTGTGCAATAAAGTAATCAACCATTTGGCGGATCATTTGCGGAAAATTAGATATAACCGAGTCAAAACGCATTTCATCTGGCGATGAGTCAACAAAAACGCCGTTCAATGTTATGGAATGGATATAGTTCAAATCTTCCTGCGTAAAGTGACCGATTGCGAAAAACGCGGAAGTTTTGGGATCAACCATTTTTACACCGTTTTCCAATTTATATTTCGTAATCGTGATATTTTTAAGTTTTGCCAGCTTTTCTATTTCGTTGCGAATTGACCGGTAATAGATATCATTCAGTTCTTCTTTGTCGGATATCCAGTAAAGAAGCGCAATTGCGCGCAGTTGAGAACCAACTGATTTTTTATGATACTTCAACTTATGGGCGCTGGAGAATATTCTCTCTCGAGTTTTATTGCTTACAGAGATTTTAGGATCGTTGTTCAGCACTCTGGAAACAGTGGTAGCGGAAACGCCGGCGTCAGCGGCAATATCTTTAATCGTTGCCAATAAAATCAACCTTTTTTATTTTTTTTATCTGTTAACAAGTAATCCCAGCAGTAATCACGCAATAGTACACTAAATTATTTACTGATATTTTCACTTGCGTATTTTTTCCATACTATATCTATATTATATTAGCTAAACTTGGCCTTGTCAATCTTAAAATCAAACGAAAAAATTTATTGATTGTCAAGCAATTCACTCTATCCAGCTCAATATTTACTGAAATTTTATATTACATTTACTACCAATATTCAGCATCCTGTAACATGGAGCTAAGTCCTAAATCTTGAATAATGGTTATAAGTGAAGGTCCGTGCCTGTATCAAACCGATACATATTCCGGAGCCGTTCATAATTCATTTGTTTGCTTTACTTTTGTTGGCTTGCAGTTGTGCAAAATCGATAAGGGTGTGCAGCTGCAATGTATGAGGCTTTTGGCAAGAAAGCTCTTTTTCAGAGACTTGTAAACTGTAATTTGTTTATATATTGGGCTTCTTGCAAGCTTCGTATATCAGGATCCGCTCAGTTTGCAGCAACACAAGTCGAAAAGATAGCAAAAAAGTCAATAAATATGTGAAAGTAAAATCTGCGGTTTGCGTGCCAAAAGTAGTCACTAACTATTTTACTAATTTTATTAACAGATCACTAAATAGCGCTATTACAACAGATAGGAAAATTGTTGGAATGAAGTGATAAGTGCAGGAATATAGTACAAAACGCTACAAAAAGATGAAACAAAGCATTCAAGTAATGACAGTATCAATTTCTGATAAACAAAATTTATACATATAAATGCATTTTTTTATTGATAATATATTGTAATACCATTAAATGGTTGCTATAATGATTAAGTAAAAGTCAGTTTGAATTCAGTAACAAATTCAGTAAATATAATACTTATTTTATTGTGTAACGGATAGGAATTAACTTGCATGACGTATTTTTCTATATGCCAATGTGGTTAATAATAAAATGTTTGAAGGAGTATGCTCTATGAAAAGGAAAAAGATCGGCAAAAGAATTTGCAGTATCTTACTTGCTGCAACAATGTTTTCTTCTACAGCTTTGCTCGCAAGCGGGTGTGCAAGTAGTGATTCCAGCAGCAAAAGTGCAAAAAGTACCAGCAGCGCTCCTGGAAAGTTATCTGGGAGCATAACTGTTTGCGGGTGGAATCAGGCAGCATCGGCTCTTAAAGCAAATGCAAAACAGTTTATGACAGAGAACCCGGGCACAACCGTAACCGTACAAACGGTTGACAGCGACTATACGAAGCTGTATTCGGAACTGGCAGCAAACAGCGGCGTGCCGGATGTTGTGACAATTCAAAACCGTGATGTTAAAAATTTCGTAAATAAATATCCGGATGCGTGGCTTGACCTTACCGACATGATGAAACCGGAAGAAAGCAACTTTAGCAATTATGTGCGCGGCCTTGCCATGGTGGATAATAAGTATTACGCGGTCCCGTGGGATTTGGGTCCCTGCGCACTTTATTACAGAAAAGATATTTTTAAAGAAGCAGGCGTTGACCCCAGCACCATTAAAACATACGATGACTATATCGCGGCCGGCAAAAAAATTGTTACCAAGACCGGCGGCAAGACAAAACTGATTGGATTTGATTACAGCGGTTCTACATCCACGGATATGCCTGCTGTATTTTTCAGCCAGTTAGGCGGACAGTATTATAACAAGAATGGCAAGGTGCAGCTCAACTCCGATGCCATGGTGAAAGCGGTTGACCTGTGCAAAAAAATGATAAATGCGGGCGTTGCTGTTAATCTGCCAAATGAATGGAATGACAGAATCTCTGCTGCGACAAACGACCAAATCGCGTCTATTCCGTATGCTGTTTGGTATGCCGGAACGCTGCAGGCGATAAGTGACCAGAAAGGCAAATGGGGAATTATGCCTCTTCCGGCTTTCACTGCTGGCGGCAATACGCAGGCGAACGAAGGCGGTTCCGCTTTGGCAATTTCGTCGCAGACAAAGAATGCAGAACTTGCGAAAGCATTTGTGAAATTTGCACTGATGAGCAGCGAAGGCAATAAGATTAATTTTGAAACTTCAAAGCTCTTTACATCTTATCAAAAGTCCTATAAAGACCCAGAGTATACTGCGACTGATGATTATTTCGGCATTTCCATCGGCAGCACATTTGCAAAGCTGTCCACAAATATCCCTACAGTTGACTTTGGACCGCATTTTACCGACGTCAACAATGCTCTTAAGACCGGAATTGGAAATGCTTTGCTGAAAAAACAGGACACAAAAGCAGTATTAAAAGAAGCAAGTGACACTGCACAGAAAGCAATTGACAATGAATAATATACTGTTTTTCAAAAAATCCAGCTAATTAATACGTGTGAAAACGAAAGGCTGTTTACCATTTTTAATGGGAAGCAGCTTTTGCTTTTAAAACCGCAAAGTGTAAGGAGATGGCAACAGTGAGTCATAAGCTTCGTAACAAATGGGCGCCGGCAATTTTTATAGGGCCTTTTCTTGTTGTGTTTTTTCTTTTCATGGTGTATCCGATTATTTATTCTGTCATTTTAAGTTTTAGTAAATACAGAGCTGGAAAAATTATTTTTAATGGTTTCAAAAACTATAGGTTCCTTCTGAGTGATCCTGTTTTCTTTCAATCCTTACTGAATGTTCTTCTGATTTTAGTCATTCAGGTACCCATTATGATAATTTTGTCGATGATAATAGGATGCTTGTTAAATTCAGCGCTTATCAAAGGCAAAGGTTTATTTCGGATGTTCACCTTTATGCCTGTTTTGATTGATGCAGTCAGTTACTCCATCATCTTTTCCTTGTTCTTTAATGAAAGAGGCGGATTAGTCAACAATATATTAAATTTGGTCGGTATCAGTTCTCAGCGCTGGTTTTCCAGCGGACCGCTTGCCATGTCGGTTATCATGATAGCACTGACCTGGAGATGGACTGGGTACAACAGCTTAATTATACTGTCAGGCCTGCAGAACATTCCGGGAGAACTCTATGAGGCAGCCTCCATTGACGGTGCGGGTGCATTTACGAAATTTACGAAAATTACAATTCCGCAGCTGAAGCCGGTTATTATATTCTCTATATTTAATTCCATTAACGGTACAATGCAGTTGTTCACAGAGCCTCAACTGTTAACACAGGGAGGCCCATCCAATTCAACAATGACGGTTGTACTTTACTTATACAATATAGGTTTCAAAAATTTTAACTTTGGGGTTGCGTCGGCTGGTTCATATATTATTACTATCATTGTCGCTATTTTAACGCTGATTCAGTTCCGTGTTACGAGGGAGGACTAATTTATGAAACAAAATGGTTCACGAATCATTATTTATATTGTTTTGACAATTATCAGCATCGTGGCTGTCTTTCCCTTCATTTGGACATTCATTGCTTCAACCCACACAAACGGACAGATTTTCAAATTAAGCTATACACTTGTTCCAACAGGCAACTTTGTAGAAAATCTCAAACAGCTCCAAAAGCTGAAGCCTATTTGGCAGAATCTATTAAACAGCATTTTTATTACGGTTACTTGTACTGTCTTTACGCTATTGCTGGATTCCATGGCAGGCTACGGATTTGCAAAATTTAAGTTTAAAGGCAAAAATGCACTGTTCTTTGGCTGCCTGATTACAATGATGATACCATCGCAGGTTACCATGGTACCGCTGTTTATTCAAATGACAAAAATGCATTGGGTAAATACGCCCGCTTCCATTATTGTACCAGCACTTGCTTCCATGTTTGGTGTCTTTCTCATGCGCCAAAGCTTTGAGCAGTTCCCCAACGACTTAATTGAATCGTCCAAAATTGACGGAGCAGGCGAACTGCGAACCTTTTTCCAAATTGTCTTTCCGAACATGAGAGCATCCATTGCATCCCTGGGTATTCTTACTTTCGTAACTCAATGGGGCAATTATATGTGGCCGCTCATTGCTCTAAATAGTGAAAAGAGCTTTACGCTGCCGCTGGCCCTTGCTATGCTGATTGCACCGGGTGAAGTAATCAATTATGGCGCGATTATGGTTGGTGCGGTGATAGCACTGCTTCCTGTACTTATTTTCTTTTTGATTTTCCAAAAGAACTTTATATCCGGTATGCTCAGCGGTGCTATAAAGGGATAATTTGCTGCCTTGGTAAAAACATTTTGAAACAGCAACCATCTGTAAATTTTAAGGTTTACAGATACAATTGTGCCTGTGAACTGCAAAGTCCCGCAAGCCGGGGAAAAAGGACAAGAACAGGCCCGACCCCGACGATTACGATTACGCCGATGACGGGGATGAGGAATCCGGGACGGATGGATGGTACAGAAACCTCAGTACAGGTGGGAGGAACGGCCTCCCGCCCACTATCTCCGTGACTGTTACCGTGACCTGATTATCACACAGAAAGCTAACAAGCCGGAGCAGTAGTATCCAGTTGCTTGTTTGCATCAGGATTGAATGGTCTAATCAAAACAGAACGGTGGGTGGTAAAATGAAGATTTGCATTGTAATGACTGGAATAGTTCAAAAAATATAAAACGCAGGAGGTTTTTATGACTATTCCAGATAAAAAAATCTATCCAAGGATGAACGACCCCCAAACAGTGTATTTAAATGCTGTTATTACAGATCCCAACATCATCGTCGGCGACTACACTATGTACAACGACTTTGTTTCCGACCCCACGTTGTTTGAAAAGAACAACGTGTTATATCACTATCCTGTTAACCGAGACAGGCTGATTATCGGTAAGTTTTGTTCCATCGCCTGCGGAGCCAAGTTTATTTTCACCAGCGCCAACCATACGCTCCGATCACTTTCGACTTATCCCTTCCCGATATTTTTCGAAGAATGGGGATTGGAAAAAAGTCAAGTTGCGGCGGCATGGGACAACAAAGGCGACACAGTTATCGGGAATGACGTTTGGATCGGTTATGAAGCAGTGATGCTGTCCGGCGTTCATATCGGCGACGGTGCGATCATAGGAACAAGGGCCGTCGTGACAAAGGATGTGCCGCCGTATACAATTGTTGGCGGCGTTCCCGCAAAAGAAATCAGAAAACGTTATGATGAAGACACGATTCGGAAATTGCTGCAAATCCAATGGTGGAACTGGCCTTTTGATAAGATACAGCAGTCCTTATCCCATATCATGAATGGAGAAGTGGATAAACTGCTATGAAATTATAGAGCAGAGTTGATAACATTAGGTTAACAAAATTACTATTGTGCAAGGGCAATCGAGAAATCGGTTGCTCTTTTTTGTGTACCAATGCAGAAAAGAAAAAAAATTGAAACTTGTAATCAGTAAAAAGCCCTCTGTTGTCCAAAGCATTGCCGCCGTGATCGGCGCAAAGCCGCGCGGCGGCGGATTTTGGAGGGCGGCTGCTTTGTTTCATGGTGTCCCGGCCATCTCGCGGAGCTGGCAAGCGCCGACGCTTATGATAAAAAATACGCCAAATGGCAGCGGGAGAATTTGCCCATTCTGCCGGAAAGCCGGCGGTTCACCGTGGAGAAAGACAAACAGAAGCAGTTCGATATTCTCCGGGCTCTGATGTGCCGAGACGATGTGGATCTTGCATTTCCGCGTGACCGTAAAGGTGAATTCAAACCACAGTTGATTCAGGAGCACCAGATCCGTATCAGCTAAGATATTGAGGAAAAGATTTCATCCATGTATGCCAAGGGCATGACGACCAGTGATATAGAAGACCATATCCGAGATATCTACGGTTTGGAGGTGTCGGACACCATTGTCAGCCGGATTACGGATAAGATTCTCCCTGTTGCAAAAGAATGGCAGCAACGGCCTTTGGAAATTGCTTATGCCGTAGTTTTCTTAGATGCCATCCACTTTTGGTGTTTACACAAAAGATGGGATACACCCCCCATGCTCTGTCATATACGTTTTCGTTACTTCCTGTAATTGCTCTCGATAAATTTGTTCGTCATCGCAAATTGCATTGTCTTTTCCATTCCAGTTATCTCATGTAAAAATTTTATCATAACATCTGATAAATGCCAATAAAAGACATCGTCGAAGAACGGGCTGTTGAGCCCGGAGAATACATTGTTGAATTTCAAGCGACCGTCCGCGCGGCGGCCAAGAAGTTTGGTGTTTCTAAAAGTACCGTACATACGGTAATAACAAAATAGAACGCTTTTGTATGGAGACCAAGTAAATCTGCGCATACAAAAAACCGTACAGAAGGTTTCCTCTCCCTGTACGGCTTTTTTGTGTTCATTGCTTCAGCATATATCTTGTGTATTGCGTTTTCATGAACTTAAAAATTTGATTAAGAAGACCTGAGTGATCTTTCTCATTTTGTTAAGCGTAAGTTAAACCTTCATTAATTCTGTTGAAGTAATGCCAATACTTTTTTAGTCTTCAGCATGAGATTATCTCCTACTCAGTTTACTTTCCGAAACATAACATGGTCAATATTGCACCAATCGTTCGCACCTGCTTCTGTGTACAAACCAATTTCACATTGTCCATTGGTAACCTTAATATTGCTGACAGTAACCTTGCTCCACCCTGTATCACTAATCGGCAAAGGCGCATTCATCTCATTACCATTGTAAGACTTTGCGTACAGCTGGCAAACTTTTTGTTTTCCCCTACGTTTCACCCATGCAGACAACGTATAAGTACCATTTTCCAACCCAGTTACTTTTTGATAAACTGATGCTTTGTATGCTTTGTTGTTCCAAAGCGACAAATTAAACTGTCCGCTGTAAGCAGCTGAAGATTCTATTTTGATTGTGCTACTGTCCACTCCGGTTTCCAACCAGACCTGCCACTGAGATGGAGAATTTGTATACCCATCTGCCTCGAAATCAGAATTTTGAATTAGATTCGGCGCTGGTTCGTTTAGACAGTTAATAGACTTCAAAGCATTCCCCTGAAAATCAAACAAAGTTAAATTATCCCACGGATTGGATAGAAAGCCATGATCATCAATATATGCTGCGCCCTCTTTAGTTCCCCAGTTTGCTCCTGCAACCGGGATCCAGTCCGGCTCCCAATAAAAAAAGCCCAATCCTCTGTCATTTGGTACATTAAGCAAAGTTGACTTTAAATCAGAAACGAACTTGGCCTGACCATCTGGAGAAGCAGGATATCCAGCCCTTTCTGCATCCTGTTCATTAAACGAACTTCCCAATCCATCCCCGTCAGCTGTAGTCCAGCCATAGGCAGTTTCTACAATCAAAACATTCTTGTTGTACTTTTTACTGACCGCATTCATGTTGTACTGCAGTTCATTGAGCGTTCCATGCCACATAGGATAATAGGTAAGCCCAATGATATTAAAATCGAGAGAAATCCCGCAATTCAGAATGCTGTCAAACCACCACTGGTACAAGGAATAGCTGCCTCCATTATCCAAGTGCAAAATGATTTTTGCACGATTGTCCGATGAATCTCTCACGCCAGAAATTGCTGACTGCAGAAGTTCTGCCAGCTTGGTGAAATCATTGTTTCCGCTGCCGACTTTTCCATCATCCCACAAAATTCCAGAGGAAATCTCATTCCCAAGCTGAACCATGTCAGGAATTACACCATAGCTGCAAAAATCATTCATTGTAGATTTGACATAGGTATACAGCGTGGACTTTAACTTGCTGTAAGATAGATTCTCCCATGCCTTCGGCTTGCTTTGCGTTCCCGGGTCAGCCCAAAAATCGCTGAAATGAAAATCAATTAGCACTCTTAATCCTATTTTTTTTGCCCGCTGTGCCAAATGCAGCGTTGTATTAAAATCATTGCCTCCGCCACCGTAACTTTTACCTTGCGCGTCATACGGATTTACCCACAATTTCAATCTCACATAATTTGCACCGTGATTTTTTAAAATCTGCATTGCATCTTTTTGTACCCCATTTTCATAATATTTTCCTCCACGTGTTTCAATCTCATTCAGCATGGAAACATCCACACCACGGATAAAATCATGATAAGGTGTAGAAGCTGCTGCAAACGCGCCTGTAGTCATAGAACAAACCACACCACAAACCAGTGCTGCGCCAACCAGTCTTTTGATGACTGAAAAACATTTCAACGAAATCATCTCATTCCATAATTTATTCTTTGACCCCACCGGCGGTCAAACCGTTTTGAATGTACTTTTGCAGCGCCATAAACAAAATCATAATCGGCAGTGAAGAAAGGACTGCAGCAGCTGCAAAAAGTGTCCAGTGTGCCGCAAATTGGTTGGAAATAAACGTTTGTAAACCAATCGCCAGCGTAAACTTGGAAGGTGACTGTAAAAACACAGAGGTAATTACAAATTCACTGTAGGTACTGATAAATGTAAACAGAAAAATGACCACAATTTCAGGCGCGGCAAGTGGCAGGATGATTTTTGTAAACGCCTGAAAATTCGTTGCGCCATCTACAAAAGCAGCTTCATCCAATTCCTTAGGAATGCCGTCTATATAAGATTTCAGCAGCCAAATGTTAAATGCACTGCCGCCGGACAGTACCAAAATAACTGCCAGCAGATTATCTACCAGTCCGAAGTGGTAAATAATAATGTAATAGCCCGCCAAAGCCATGCTGTTTGGAAACACTTGCAGAACTAACAGCGTTTTCAAACCGTTCTTTTTGCCGGGAAAACGCATACGTGAAAACGCATACGCAGCAGTCGTAGTAAGCACCAGCTGAAGTGCAGACACACAGACACACAACAGCAGAGAATTGCAGATCCACCGGACAAAGTCGGTTTTCCCGAACAGCTTTACGTAGTTATCTACACCCACCTCACTCGGCAGCAGGGAAGAGCGAAAGAAACTGTCACCCTTGGAAAAGGATGCGGCAACAATCCAGAGTACCGGGAAAATCATGAGTGCGATAAAGAACCAGATGAACACCCGGCTGCACCACAGACCCGCACGGTCTGCCTTGGACATCATTCTGTGCTTCATCTCAATTTTCCTCCTTAAATGTCCCTGACAGGTTCATGCTGAGTAATGTCAATCCGCCAACAATAATAAAGACAAAAACACTCAAAGTTGCGGAAAGGTCAAAGCGGTTTGACCACGTTGTCATTTTGTAAATCGTGCTTGCGAGAATGTCCGTACCGCCCGCAAACTGCGAACCGGGTACCGCCGGACCACCCTGCGTAATCATGTAGATATTTCCAAAGTTGTTGAAGTTTGACGCAAAAGTAGAAATTATCAGCGGGGTGGAAAGCCGGGTCAGCATGGGAAACGTGATTTTTCGGAAGCAGTCTCACCGGGAAGCCCCATCAATTTTTGCGGCTTCATAGTAAGTCGGTGATATTGCCTGCAGCCCGCCAAGACAAACGTTCATCATATACGGATAACCCAGCCATACATTAACAATAATCAGCGCAAAACGTGCCCAAAAAACATCTGTCAGCCATGGCATACCGGGAAGATGCATCATACGCAGCAGCGTATTAATGCCGCCGTATTGTTCATTCAACAAACCCTGCCACGCAAGGATGGCAATGGTAGCCGGCAGCGCCCATGGGATAATTAGAATAGAACGGTAAATTTTGGATTCCCTCATATGAGGGTTGTTCAGCAGCGTTGCCAGCAGCATTCCTACAAAATAGGAACCGGCTGTACTCAGCAGTGCAAATGCCAGCGTCCAGCCCAGCACGGAAAAGAACGCCGAACGAATTTCTCCACCCAATACGGTCTGATAGTTCTTAAGGCCGATTGTTTCAAAAACATCTACATGATACATATTGTAATTCGTAAACGAAATGAAAACAGTAAAAATGATTGGCAGTATGGTAAAGAGCAGGATGGAAATCATAGAGGGAAATATGTATCCATACGCCCGGTAATCTGTATGTTTTTTCATAGTCTTGCCTTTCTTGCGGGGGAAGCCTTTACTTCTTACTTACCGGAATTCATCAGAGAAATGCCATTTTTAACCTGCTTCTCAATGTTTTTTGCCGCGCTCTGCGCAGAAATACTTCCTTTGAGCAGCAGCTTCATATTATCGGAATATGGTGTCCAGACCTGCCCCAGTTCTGCTGCAGTCGGCATTGACTCTCCGTAGGAGATTTGTGTAATAAATGCCTTCGTGGTGTTATCCGAAGCAATCTTTTTCTGTGCAGCAAGCTGCGCCGGAATGCGGCCGCCTGCTTTGTAAAGGTCACTGACGGCATTCTTCGCCAAATACTCATAAAAATTCCAAACAGCTGCTTGCTTCTGTGATTTTGCACTGACGAAACCAACCTGCGTGCCAACCGGTGTGACAAAATTTTTGCCGTTCAGTTTCGGCATGGGTGCTACTGCGTAAGGCACATTTGCGGACTTAAATCCGTCTGTATCCCACGGCCCGCCAATGTAAAACGCAGTTTCACCGCTCTGGAAGCTGCTCTTCGAAAGGTCACTCGTCACATTTGCGGTAAGAAATTTGTCATCAGCAAGGCTCTTGATAAACTGATAGGCTTTCACTGCACCGTCATTGCCAAGCCCAATGTCCTGCGTATCATATTTGTTGTTGCTGTATTTGAAGATATAGCTGTTATATGCGCGCAAAAAACCGAGGTCATAATAAATACTGGTAGCTTCAAACTTAATGCCGCCGTTTTTCTTTGCTTGGGCAATCAGTTCGTCCCAAGTTACCGGTGCTTTCTGAATCTTCTTGGTATTGTAAAATAATGCGTTGGTTTCTACCGCGATTGGCAGAGCATATTGTTTACCGTTTGCACAACATGCCTGCACAGCCGCCGGTGAATAGTCCGATTCCTGAAAGGTGCCGTTGGGTACTTCCTGCACCAGACCTGCGGAAATGTAGCTTGCAAGCTGGTCATTCGCCATGCCGTAAACACCGTCCGGACCATCCGCACTCTTTGCCGCCTGCGTGAATTTCTGCAAGTCCGGTGTCTGATGAACTACATTGACGGTGTTGCCAGTCTCCTGTTCCCATTTTTTACCGTACTCCTGTAGGGTCTTTGTTTCGTTTTCCAGATTCGTCCAAACGGTGATGGACTGTTTTTGTGCGGACGTCTGAGAACTTTCTGCCGCTTTTGCGGAAGAGGTAGCCGGACCACCCGCGGAAAATGTACAGCCGGACAAGAGAGTCGTGACTGCCAGCAAACCCGGCAGTGCAGCAGATAGAATTTTTCTTTTCATGACAACTCACTCCTTTTTTATTTATAGATAGAGTTAAAAATCCCGAATGGTTTTTAATACAGGAAGCGCATTCCCGTTAAAATCAAATACAGCCTGATTACACCACGAATTTCCTCCGGACGAATGATCCCCAATATAAGCCCGGCCGGCAGTGGTTGCCCATGTTGTTCCGCTCAGCGGAAGCCACGCCGGCTCCCAGTAAAAAAAGCCCCTACCATGTCCTTGTGGCACGTCCTGAATCACATGCATCAAGTCCCGCAGGAAATCCGCCTGCCCCTGCGGTGTGGGCGGATAAGAAGCGGTTTCCGCCAATTCCCGACTGAAAATCCCTGCGCCGTCGCAGGTTTTTTCAGTAAAGCCATAAGCCGTTTCCATAATCATAACATCTTTTCCATACCGTACACTGATGTCATTTAGATTTTGCTGCAAGTCTGTAAGCGTACCATGCCAATAAGGATAATATGACAGCCCAATGATGTCAAAATCCAGTTCTTCTTTTGCTGCCCTATCAAACCAGCTGCGGTACAGTTCATGGTTGCCGCCATTATCAAGATGCAAAATGACAGGCATATTGGGGTCACACGCTCGGGCCGCGGAAATACCTGCTTGAAGCAAACGACTCATTCCAGCGAAGTTTTGCTTTTCTTCTCCCAGTTTACCTTCCGGCCACAAAAATCCACTGGTCAGTTCGTTACCGATTTGAATCATGTCCGGCTGCAGATTTTGATCACACAGCTTTTGCAGCACTCTCACAGTGAAATTATGTACAGCGTCTTCCAGCGCTTTCCCAGTCAGATTTGCCCATGCTTTTGGCTTCATCTGCTTCCCCGGATCTGTCCAAAAGTCACTGTAATGAATATCCAGCAAAAACTGCATGCCGGCTTTTCGGATGCGCTTTGCCATTACCACCGTTTTTGCAAAATCATTTGTTCCGCCGCCATAGGGACGCCCCACTGCGTCATAGGGATTGTTCCACAACCGCAGCCGTACCGCATTAATGCCGTAGCTTTTTAGGATACAGAGTAAGTCCTGTGCCTCACCTTTGTCACGGTACACCGCACCCGCCTGTTCAAGCTCCGGCAGCATAGAAATGTCAACGCCTTTCACAAACTTCATCAGCTCATCTTCCATCTTTAGAAAATATTTTATCAATTTATTAATAAATTCTTTACTATTAAATTATAATAATATTTTTTTAAATGTCAACCTTAAAATGTGAATATAGGCAAAAATATTTTTTAACAGTTCGGTAAATAATTTATTATTGACATAAGCATCATTTTAGTACTATGATTTAGTAAAAAGTTTTCAAGGGGAATTCACATGGCTACCATTAAAGATATTGCACAAAAAGCCGGCGTTTCCAGTTCAACCGTTTCGCGTGTGTTGAATTACGACAGCGATATTTCAGTAAATGAGGCAACAAAAGCTGCCATTTTTAGTGCAGCAGAAGAACTGCACTATAAAAAAAAGCAGTTCTTCCCGAAAATTGACCATGTAGCACTGCTCTACTGGCCGAAAACGCAGGAAGAACTGGAGGATGTTTATTATCAGACACTGCTGCATGAAATTGAAAAGCAAGCACCAAAATACAACATTCAATTGACAAAGTACACCCGAAGCGACGGAATCCAAAATGTCAGCAGAGATATGCAGGCATTCATTGTAATCGGCTGGATGAATCACAAGGAAATCAAATACTTGAAAGAAATGACGTCTAACGGTATTTTCATCGGCACTTCTCCTGATGAAAGCACCTTTGATGCGGTGCGGCCAAACCTGGATTCTATTATTACCCAAATGGTCGATTATTTTATCAGTAGAGGGCATCAGAGTATCGGGTTTATCGGTGCAACCGACTTTAATATTGATACGGAACAGCGTGCAATGGATGTGCGTGAATGGTCTTTCCGTGAAAGTGCAAAGTATTATCATCTTCTAAACGAAAACATGATTTTTATCGGTAACACGTTTTCTGTGAAGGAGGGCTACCGGCTGGCAGTTAAAGCCATTGAAGAGTTAGGTGACAAAATGCCAACCGCATTCTGCGTAGCAAGTGATGCTATGGCTGTGGGCGCCTTGCAGGCATTTAACGAAAAAGACTGGAAAATTCCAGAGCGTGTTGCGTTTTATAGCATTGATGACGTTAGTATTGCACGGTATGTTTCCCCGCCGCTCACAACCTTTCACATTGACATCCCGCTCATGTGTGAAACCGCGCTGCAGTTCTTGCAGGAGCGTGTGTTGAAAGGTCGCACCATCACCAAAACGACCTACATCAATGGCAAACCCGTTTTCCGAAAAAGCTGTTGAACGGTAAAGTAAATAGGGTACAGCAAAAGGCGGCAGGAAAAACCATTCGGGAAATAGCAGAAAGTTATGGCCTAAGCAAAAGGCAAATAAAAGACCGAGTCCCACGCCAGAATCACAAAGCTCGACAGATTGCCAACGGCTATATTCCGCATTCCAAAGGAAGGCCAAAAAAACATAGCAGACAAAGAAACACGCCATAACAACAAACTGGCCAAACTACGGATGGAAGTGGAAGTCCGTCGGATCTTCTGATGCACAGCAGGCATTCTAAAATCACACCTATGGCAAAGAGCGTGCAGGCGAAAAATTCACCTGCACGCTCTTTTAATTTTCTGCAAGGATTTCTTCATAAGAAACCTGCGAGACCAGTTTGAGCGCTTTCATTTCATCCGGATAGATGGAATGCTGCCCATCCCTCTATACGATGGTATGATCTCAAAAAGGTCTTGTCCCTTGTCCGTTTATTCTTCATTTTCCAAAACTGCAACTATATCTTGAAGCAGTTTCAAAATTGCTTTCTGTTTCTTTTCCGGCTGCTGCAAAATCATCTGATAGCAAACAGACGGTATGTCCTCCTGCTGTTCTTCCGAAGATTCCAAATGTGCAAATAGCTTTGACAACGGAAGCTGTAAAGCCGCTGTAATTTTTGCAATGCTTTCTATTGTTGCGTTTTTTTCTCCACGCTCCAGCTGCCCAATATAGGTCGGATGCACACCTGCGCGCTCAGCTAATGCTTCCTGACTTAATTGTGCCTGCACACGGTAGGAGCGTATCCTTTTCCCAATAGTCTCTCCGAGATTTTTCATTAACTTCTCCTCCAAGCAAATACTAAAAGTATTTTGTCTAGATTTGAATATACTATTGATATTTTGTCCAGCTTGCAATATACTATAAATATAATTGTAAAAGATTTTATATTTATAGAATGATATTACCGTTAAATACAATAAGCCTTTGGAGGATTTTTTCATGACACAAACACTCGGCAGTCACCTGCGCCGCCTGCGCTTAGAGCATGACCTGACACAGTAGCAGCTTGCGGATTATCTACAGCTTGACCGTTCTACCGTTGCATACATGGAAATCGGTCGAACACTGCCCAACCTGCACACATTGTCAATCATCAAGAGATTATACCATTTAACTTGGAATGAACTTTTGGATGAAACCTGCCTAAATTAATCCGTACCTCTACAAGTCCTATCCTTTCTCTCATAAACCGTATCATTTCTGCATAGTATCGAATAACGAAATGCGGGAGGGTGCGTTTATGAAAGGCATCGTCGAAGAACGGGCTGTTGAGCTCGGAGAATACATTGTTGAGTTTAAAGCGACCGTCCGCGCGGCGGCCAAAAAGTTCGGTGTTTCTAAAAGTACCGTACATAAAGATGTAACGCAGCGTTTAAAGCAGATAGACCGGCAGCTTTATCAAGAAGTAGAAAAAGTACTGCAAGTTAATAAAGCGCAGCGTCATATACGCGGCGGTCAGGCTACAAAGGAAAAATATGCTCGCCTAAATGGACACAAAAAATAAAAGCAACCTATGAAAAAGGGAATACCCTTTCCATAGGTTGCTTCCTATTTGGAAAATCTAAAATTATAATCAACTAGAACAAGCCAAACGAGGTCTGCCATCATCTTTAGGACATATATTATAAACTTTCTTATCCTTTCCTACCATTGAAATCGGTATCTTGGGAAGCAGACTGTGCAAAATATCTATAAAGCCATTGACAGGTTCCTCTGCCATACCGGTAACAATATGTACTGCGTTGACTTGGCGCGCAAACGCTGCTGCGGTGTAGGCTGCCTCATTATTAAAGTATACCGTCATTTCTGCATTTGCTTCTTTAGAAGTCTGCCGCAAATACTCTAACTCCTCACAATCCCCGTGAATTCCTTTACTGGTCGGCTGCACACACAAAACCTGCAACTGAAGATTTAACTGTGAGGCAATATATTTCCCCACATGAATCAGTCGATCACAATCATGCTGACCCGTAACACATACGAGCACTGCTTTTTTGTTGCTCACAACTCAGGACTCCTTTCTGTGTTGCGCAAAAACGCTGTCTTGCCAAATTGCTTTCTTACTATAAACCCCGAATAAGAAAGCAAATGGAACAAGGAATGTATATTTTATGAACAAGCACACGAAAAAAGCACTTCAAAATTTGTTTATTATTTTTACATCATTACTATAACACAATTTTTGACAAAACACAAACAAAAATAGGAAAAATAAGGTATGAAAGAAAAGAAGCTATTACAACAGTTGAACGTTGTAACGGCTTCTTTTACTGTTTCTAAAAAGGGAAGGTACAGCAGCTGCAATTCCCAAAAAAGCTGCTACGATCTTTCCAAATTGTTTTCTCAAATCCTTCATCCACAGATTCTGCAATCTATTGCAAATAAGACGCAGGATCAACAAATGCACCATCTTTTTGGACAGCAAAATGCAAATGGGAATCTTCAGACACTTCACTGGGAACCGTACCTACCGTCCCGATTTTTTGCCCAATGCTAACCGTTTCGCCTTTTTTGACCGAAACATTTGCAAGCCCACAGTACAATGTCGTTAAACCGCCATTGTGTGAAATTTGAACCGTAACACCCATGCTGTCACTTTTTTGAACGCCTTTGATGATTCCATCAGCCGCGGCAGTTACTTCCGCACCTTTTGCTGCATGAAGATCCATTCCCGTATGGGCTCTCCAGTCGTGCATCGTCTTCGAATAAATCGGTGTCTCACTGAAAGAGCACTGAACTGCGGCGTCTTTAACGGGTTTCTGGAGTTTCGTCACAATTGCTGCGGCCGGAACCGTTTTTTTCCGATGAACTGCAGAAGTTGCTGCGCCGGCAGCTGATTTGCTCTTTGCGGTACTTTTGGAAGGAGTCGGTACCATGCTGCTAAATACGGATGCAGACGGCGTCTCTGATGTAACCCCTGAAGTAATCGTCTGCACGGTATCGGCGGTTGTCTTTCTGTAATGATGCACACTGTCATACGTTGTCCAGCCAGCTACACCGACAGCAACAAGACATACAGCCAATGCAATGTAGAAGCCCTTTCTTCCGGAATTTGGCTTTTTCCCGGAGGGATTATTCTGGGGTGTATATTCTGTGGTAATGCCGTTTCCCAATTCCTCTTTTTCCTTATTTAGGTTATCTTCACTGCTCAATTCTTCCACCTCCAGCAGTAGTATGAGCAGCCTGCAGGAAAATATACACAGGGAAAAAAAGATCAGGGCAGAAAAAAGCCGGGCTGCGGCACCCGGTTTTTTTCAATAGCTTGAGGGGTATATTGAGGAGGGTAGAACATACATCAAGTGAACGGTGCGGCTCCGCTTAACTTGACTACGCAATAAGTATAAGGCATTATCGCTTAAAATTTGTTAATAACATATGAATTTTTTATGAAGAATAATGGTATCAAACAAATGTTTGCATTTTTTGTCCCAATATGTTATACTATTTTTATCAATTTGTCAGGAGGCACTATTATGTTAACAGCCAGTCAGCAAAAGGTCTACGATTATTTAAAAAGCCGTATGCAGACCGGCCTCCCACCGACAGTGCGTGAAATCTGTGCTGCCACAGGACTCAAATCCACTTCCAGCGTTCACGCCCATTTGAAAACATTAGAGCGAAAAGGGCTGATTACACGCGACCCCGGCCTAAATCGAGCCATTCATATTACTGGCCATGATACGGACTCTCCCCTGCAGGTTCCCATTCTTGGGCGTGTAGAAGCCGGCCAGCCGATTCTCGCCGTTGAAGAAGTGGAAGGCTATGTTTCCTATGCGCCCGCACACCACAGTCAGGATGATGTCTTCTTTGCCTTGAATGTGCATGGGGAAAGTATGCGCGATGCCGGTATTCTGGACGGAGATATTGTCATTGCCAAACAAACGCCGGATGCAGAAAACGGCGAGATTGTCATCGCTATGATTGACAGCGAAGCAACTGTTAAGCGTTTTTACAGAGAGGAAAACCGCGTCCGGCTTCAGCCGGAAAACCCGGATTTTTCTCCAATCTATTCAACAGAAGTGTCTATTTTGGGTAAAGTTGTTGCCCTCTATCGGACCTATTGAAAGAAATAGGCCGAGGCTGCACTCCCGTTTTTTACAGAGTCCGTCCTCAGTAAAAATAGCTGAAAAATTTTAAGTTTCCGCCGTTTATGAGTTGCAAGTCTGCAGTTCATCAATGGGGGAATTTTCTTATAATTTCCCCGCAAGTTTAGGAATGGCCGCCAACAAAAGTGCTGTGTTTTTGTGAGCGGACTCTGCAGCAAATGTTGGAAAATCGACCGCTGCATCCTGATCTCCGTTGTCAGAAATAGAGCGCAGAACCGCATAATTGACACCTGCCATGCAGCAAACCTGTGCAATGGAGCCACCCTCCATTTCACAGGCAACAGCACCATATTGATTTTCAAGTTGGTGCAGCTTCTTGTTATCTGCTACGAACTGGTCCCCAGTTGCAATCACGCCCGTATGTACATGGCCTTTGTAAACCCTCTGGGCACATTCTGCAAGGAAACGGACTGTCTTTTCTGGAACCGGCATCTGCACGGTTTGTAAAGCACTGATATAGCCAACTGGGTCCCCAAGGGCAGAAGTGTCCATATCATGCTGCACCAGGGCCGTTGCAATCACAAGGTCTCCAATTTGTATATCTTTCCCGATTCCGCCTGCAACTCCTTCACAGAGGATAATCTGAGGATGGTACCGCAGGATCATCGTCTGTGTGCAAACTGCGGCAGCAACTTTCCCAATCCCGCACTGCGCCACGACACAGGGTACGCCAGCCATTTTCCCTTCATGGAAACACACGCCGCTGATTGTCTGCTCTGAATTCTCATCCATATTTTTCAGAAGTTGTTCAACTTCAACTGCCATTGCCCCAATAATACCAATCATTTTCATTCTCCTAAACGATATAAATTTCTTCGTACAAAAATAGCAGAACATATTCTTTTCAGTTTTATTATATCGTTTGAACATAAGAAAAGCAATTTTGCCTTTTATGTGACAAAATCCTGTAACCTGTCTGATTTTTTCTAATGCGGGTTATAATATTCCATTTTATTTTTATAATTCATTTTTTATAAACTTTAAGTAAATGCTTCTTTCCCCTTGCAAATTCGTAACAAAATTGTTATCATAGATTTAGTTAAATATTAGGTCGAAATTTCAAATAATTTTTACATTCTAAATCATATAAATTTTAGAAAGAGAGGAGCGAACTATGACAAAAGTTTTGAAAAGGCTTGGGGTAGCTGCACTTGCCGTATGCGTGACTGCAAGTGCAGTATTACCCGCTAACGCCGCTGTATCTTTTCAATATCCCACATCCGTCACGGGCGTCACTGTTTCCGGCCACCCGCTTACAGACAGCGAGTTAAGCAAAGGTTCCTACTTAATCAATTTGGTAAAAGGACATTCCATTTTCTTTGATGTTCACAGCACACAACCCGTTAATTTTGTTTCCGGTAACGGTAAATGTGCACAAACAGGTGTCATACAATCCTATAACAGGTCTGCTGATACAACCCGATATGAAATTACCGGTACCGGAAGCACGGGACAAACCTGCGGTCTGTATTTGGACAACAACCGCATTTTTCAGGCACAAATCAAAGACATGCCGGCCAGTCAGCCCTTTATCAGCGACACAACAGAACCGCTTACCAAAAAAGTGGGACAAACTTATACATTTAAAATCACACTGAAAGATCCGCACTCCAACGCAACATTCGTTGCGGGCAACGGTTCTGTTCTCTCTACATATGCACCGCCCGGCATTACAGGACCTAACGGCAGCAAAATTTATTATTACAGTGTGACAGCACTGAAAACCGGAGGCTGCGGCATTTATGTAAGCGTCGACGGTGTCACTTACCATGTCTTTAGCGAAACGGTCGTAACAAACACAAACACCCAGCCGTCCGCACCTTCTGAGCCCTCTAAACCGTCTCAGCCAAGCAAACCTGTACCAACTACTCATTATACATTTACACCTACAGTCACTTCCTCCTGCAAAACCTATAAAAAAGGCATTGATGTTTCTGAATGGCAAGGCACAATTGATTGGGACACTGCGAAAAAGGCAGGTGTCGAATTTGCCATGATTCGCGCGGGATATGGGAATAACAACATCGATGCTTATTTCAAGCGGAATATCTCTGAATGCAATCGGTTGGGAATTCCCGTTGGTGTTTATTGGTACAGTTACGCATTAAGCGCCAGCGGCGCAGCACAGGAAGCGCAGGACTGCCTAAATGCCATTAAAAATTATAAAGTGAGTTATCCAGTCTGTTTTGACTTGGAAGGCGGAAGCGTGCGGTATGCTCAAAAGTGTGGTGTCACAATAAACAAGACACTGGCGACTCAAATGGTCTGCTCTTTCTGCAGTAAAATAGAAGGAAATGGCTATTATGCCATGAATTACGGAAATCAAAATGACCTCAGTAATTTGTTTGACAAGAGCCAATTGAGCCGGTATGATGTCTGGTTTGCACAATATCCGTACTGCAATCCGCCGGCCACCATCAGCGACACCACATGTGATGCAAAGAATCCGCATATATGGCAGTATGCAGACAATGGAACAGTAAGCGGTATTTCTTCTAACAGTGTTGACATGGATGTCAGCGCGGATGATTATGCTGCCATCATCCGTAACGCTGGCCTAAACCATTTAACAAGCAGCAGCGGGCTGCGTACCGAAAGCAGTATTCAAAATTGCCAGCCGCTCCTCCCACCGACAAAGATTCCAAGCGGCAGTGACAAGAGTACACCGAAATCCGGACAAATGGATCAGCCGGGCTTTGAAAACTGATTTGAATCAGGTACAAATAAAAGGAACGGCAGGAGAGTAAGTTCTCTTCTGCCGTTCCTTTATTCTGCAGTTGTAAACACATACAACCGTAAATTTTAAAATGCTTAAAGGATTCTATTTCCATGACTTAAGCATTCCGATACCATCATCCTTTAATTCCAGCAGACGCAATTCCCTGAACATAATACTTTTGAAGAGCGATAAACAGAATCAGCATGGGAATTGCAGAAATCGTCAGCGATGCCATAATGGGGCCAATGCATTGATAAATCCGGTGTTTGGGTCAGGATTATATAGAACTGTCCAAAGGATAGCAACAACAACCATGGACGTAACCATAGGGCTAAATATGCAGCGCGGAAAACAGAAACCCCGCATGGTCCTGCTTAATCTCCAACTCCAAAGTCAGTATTCTGATACAGGACTTCAATGGAAGGGTCATGGTCAAGGAATGCATATTCCCTTCTGAACCAATCAACCAGTTCCGGATCCTGCTTGATGGCTGTCGAATTATTGGTAAAAACATTGACCGTTCCCAACTGAAAATATTTCTGTAGAGCTTGGATGTCCCGATCGATCATCTTTCTGGTCTGTCCTTGGATACAGACCATGATGCAGGGAGAGTCAAAGTAAGCCGCCACTTCCTGCGGCGTATGGAAAAAGGCATGTTTATGCAGCACTCTTTCTCGAAAATCATTATCGAAAGTTTCCACTCCAATTTTAAAGGTAATAGGAATTCCCATAAAGTTCCGCATTTCCTGCAGCCGGCCGCGGTACATCCAATGGCTCTCCAAAAAGAGCCAATGGATTCCTTTTTGCCGAATAACCTGCCGAATCTGAAACAGCGTATCCCGCGGAAGTTCAAAACAGCTCCCTGAGTTAATGACTTCCAGCACACCCGTCCGGCCGCTGACATGGGATAGGACTTGTGCATTCAGCGCAGTCATTTCCGCTTCGTTGGTGGAATTGTCCAGCGTATAGTCACAAAATGTACACTTTCCCCATGCACAGGGAAATCCTTTCAGCAGGACGATTTCTCTGGGGTGTTTTTGAGTAATAAAATTATAGCGCTCCATTCGGTTTCTTCCCTTTCAACAAAGCTGTAAACCGGCTGCCCAAATGCGATTGAACGGTACGCGCAATCACAACAGAAACCAGCCGGTCCGCATAATCCGTCAGCATCTGAACCACAAAAACGCTCACTACCATATTAAGTCCGATATGGTGCAAAACCTGCACCAGCATAGAAGAACCCGAAGAAGTAACGCCGCCAAACAAATAAGCCGCAATGCAGGAACTGATAATTGTCCCCGGTACCGCTAAAAAGAGCACACCAAAAGGCAGTCTCCATTTTTGAAACCATTTCGTGCGGAACAGCAGGCCGGCAATCAGGCCCGTTATCATGCCGTCCGGCATAAAATAAAGCGCGTAAACATCCGAAGTAATCCCACTGAAAACACTGCTCAGGCAAGCGGTTATCATTCCATAGACCGGACCTAACACAGCGGCATTCAGAATGGTTCCGACGCTGTCCAAATAGATGGGGAGCCGTAAAATCAGAGCTAAATACGCCCCCACAATGTTGATAGCCACACAGAATGCCGTAACCGTAATTTTCACCGTTCCAGCCCGTTTCAAGATTCTCTGCCTCCCACCATAATTTGGGGCAAAACCTTTTGAATTTGGTCAGGTTCTTTCCCACATATCCGCGACAAGAACATTGTCATAAAGGCAATCGGGTCCGTCTGCGTCAGGACATGGCTGTTTGGTTTTCTGTTCCAGAAATTTTTAGCATCCACAACCGACTGTCCTTTACAAAGACCTGCTGTCTCAATCGCTGTATAGGCATCAAATCCATGGCAAAAATCAGGGTTTACCATATAAGCCACTGCCAAAGGATCATTGATAACACAGCCGATGATTCCCTCCTGTTTCCAGTGGAAGTCGAAATAGAAACGAGTGATTTTGCGGACAAATTCTGCTACCTGTGGATTTAAAATATGCATATATTCCAGTATATTCGGCGTCAGCACAATCTGCCGGGTAACGTCAAGGCCTATCATATGAATGGGGCTTCCTAAATTTTGAAATACCTCATTGGCGGCGTCGGGATCGCACCAGTAATTGTATTCTGCCACTGGGGAGCAGTTCCCATAGCTTTTGTAATTTCCACCCATGGAAACCAGCCGGTTCAAATTCTGAAATGCACTTTTGTCCTTTCGAAGCGCCCATGCAAGGTTTGTCAGCGGCCCAATCGCAACAATGGTCAGGTCCGGTGTCGTGCGCAAAGTATGCAGGATAAAATCAACAGCGCCTGTGTGCCATGCGGTCTCTTGAACCGCTGGAATCCTACTCTCACCCAATCCGTCTTCTCCATGGGTGTCCTGTGCACTGACATAGTCGCATACCAAAGGCGTTTCCGCGCCGCAATACACGGGAATATCCAGCCGACCCATAAAGCGGAGTACACGGAGGGCATTGTCTGCCCCCAAGTTGGCCGGAACATTCCCGCTGACCGTTGTAATCCCCAGTACTTCCAGTTCAGGTGATGACAGGACCAGCATCAGTGCAAGAGCATCATCAATCCCGGGGTCGCAGTCCAAAATAATTTTCTTTTTCTCCAAAGTCTGCTCTCCTTTTTGACAGGAGTCTTCCGGCTGTCCGGCCAACTCAGTATAGACTCTGGAAACGCGTGTGGCTTTTTTAATAGCGGCATTTCACAAAAAAGCCATGTTCTTAAAAAAGAACATGGCAAAGAAAGCTGCTTGCGCATATCATTCCTTAGTCTTTTTATACTGGGAGGTTCTCGAACCAGTCCAGGGAAAATCCCCTGTTTTTCTGTATCAACGGTTTTATTATACGCAGAAAAAGTCGACAATGCAAGCCGCACAATCGGTACGGCGGTGCCTAAAATAAAAGTCAGTCAAAACTTCTGAAAGATTTCTTCTTGGCATTCATCTGTTTGATTCGCAGATATGATAACCCGCAGCTGTAATCGCGGAACGGATCTGATTCACATGTTCCCAGTTGCGTGTTTCCATGCGGATACGCAAGTAGCAGCCGGATACATCCGCATCCCCATCTGCACGATCATGAAATACACTGACTACATTTCCACCAAGGTCCGCAATAATAGCGGAAATTTCCTTTAATTCACCCGGGCGGTCCATCAGACTGATCGTCAATTCTGTGTTGCGTCCGGCCTTCAGCAAACCACGGCTGATGACTTTACTGAGGATAGTCACGTCAATATTGCCGCCGGAAAGCACGCAGGCAACTTTTCTGCCTTTCAGGTCCAGTTTTCCAGACATTGCAGCGGCAACAGAGACTGCGCCGGCGCCCTCAGTAATCAGTTTATGCTGCTCAATGAGTGCCAGCACCGCCGCAGCCGTCTCATCTTCTGTAACAGTGACAACTTTATCGACATATTTTTTACAGATCCGATAGGTCAAATCACCGGGGCATTTAACGGCAATACCATCTGCAAATGTATGTACCTGTTCCAGTTCTTCCGGTTTGCCATCTTTCAAAGACTGCACCATGCTCGGCGCACCCGCCGCCTGCACACCGTAAACTTTACAGTTTGGGTTTAAAGATTTGATTGTAAATGCAATTCCGGAAAGAAGTCCGCCGCCGCCGACCGGAACAATCACTGCATCCATATCCGGCAGCTGCTCCAACAGTTCCAGCCCAATCGTTCCCTGCCCAGCAATTACGTCCGGGTCATCAAAAGGATGAATCAGGATACGGCCGCTTTCCTTCTGCAGTTCCACCGCTTTATTGTGAGCATCATCGTAAACTCCCGGGACCAAGCAGACTTTCGCACCATAACTTTTGGTTGCTTCCACTTTGCTGATGGGTGCCGTAGCCGGAATACAGATAACCGCATCAATTCCATTGCGCGCAGCCGCCAGTGCAACGCCCTGCGCATGGTTTCCGGCAGAACAGGCAACCACACCTTTTCTCTTTTCTTCATCTGTCAGCTGGCTAATCTTATAATAAGCGCCGCGCACTTTGAAGGAGCCGGTAACCTGCAGATTCTCTGTTTTGAGGTAAATCTTACAATCGTCAGAAAGTTTTGGAGCTGGGATTAAATCGGTCCTGCGTGCAACGTCTTTTAAGACAAAAGCCGCATGATAAACTTTATCAAGTGTCAGCATGGTCGTACAACCCTCTTTCAAATTTTACGGTATCAGTATAAAGACAAAATCAATTGACTATTTTTCCATTGCCATGGCGCCAGTGCGGAGAATCTGCAGCACCCCATACGGATTGGCAAGTTCAATAAAAGAGTTAATGGCTGCCGCATCACCGGTCAATTCCAAAATCATCGAGTCCGGTTCCACGTCCAAAATTTTGGCATGAAATACGTTAGCAATTTCCACCAGCTTTTCGCTGGTCTGGGGCGTGCGGCTCACTTTTAGCAGCAGATGCTCACGAATAACCGCTTTATCCGGCTGAAGGACAGTCACTTTTTCCACGTCCACCAGCTTGCTCACCTGCTTATCGACCTGCCGGATAATACGGTCATCACCGGAAACAACGATGAGAATACGGGAATAATCGGTATCTTCCGTTTGGCAGGCTACAATGGAAAGGATATTATAGCACCTGCGGCTGAACAGTCCGGAAATACGCAGCAGTACACCGGGATTGTTTCTTGCTAAAATAGACAATACATATTCTTTTTCGTTTTGTTCTTCACCCATAGCGGTTTCTCTCCTTTTCTGAAAAATCACATTTTCAGCATGGGATCTTCCACACTTGACCCAGACGGAACCATTGGCAGTACATTTACATCTTTATCCACCCAGCAGTCCACAAGCACCGGCTCCCGCAAAGCCAGTGCCTTTTGAAGCACCGGTTCTATTTCTTCCTTTGCCCGAATCCGGTAAGCCTTCACGCCAAATGCTTCTGCCAGCTTGCAGAAATCCGTGTTGGTGTCCAGCGTTGTCTGGGAAAACCGGCTCCCGTAAAAGAGCTTCTGCCACTGACGCACCATACCCAGCACAGAATTATTAAACAGCAGCTCCACCACAGGCAGATGATAATTTGCCAAAGTGGACAGCTCATTGCAGTTCATATGCAAACCGCCGTCACCGGCAACATTGATGACATACTTTTCCGGGTTCGCAGCCTGCGCACCGATTGCTGCACCAAGGCCATACCCCATTGTGCCAAGCCCGCCGGAGGTCAAGAACTGCCGCGGGCGGCGGAACTGGTAAAACTGCGCCGTCCACATTTGATGCTGCCCAACTTCCGTTGTGAGGATGGCATTGGAATCTGTCAAACGGTCCAACGTTTCCAGCAAATCCTTGGGCAGCACGCCTGCTTTTGCGGTTTGTGTCAGCGGATACTGTTTCTTCCACGAATGAATCTGCTCCATCCACTGAGGATGAGACTGCTGCGGCAGTTGAGGAAGTAAAATACTGATCACCTGACGAGCATCTCCCTCCAGCCGAAGGTCCACATCAATATTTTTGTTGAATTCAGCCGCATCAATATCAATCTGCAGGATAGGACAGTTCCGGGCAAACAGTCCGGCGTTACAAAGCACTCGGTCGGAAAAACGCGTGCCAACGGCTACAAACAAATCACAATTTTTAATCGCCTCCGCGCTGGTTTTGGTCCCATGCATGCCGAGCATTCCCATATACCGCGAATTATGCGCATCAAATGCTCCCTGTGCCATCAAGGATGCACTAACCGGTGCATCCAGCTTCTCAGCGAAAGCTGCAGCCTCCCGGGCTGCACCGGAGGCGGTAACGCCGCCTCCAAGATAAAGGAACGGCTTCCGACTGTTTTTCAGCATTTCCACGGCATGCTGCAAATCCGTTTCTGCCGGATGCGGAACCGGAAAAAACGGGAGCGGTTCCTGTTTATAATATTCATATTTTTTTGCAGTCACGTCTTTCGGAATGTCCACCAGCACCGGGCCCGGTCTTCCCGACTGTGCAATTTGAAACGCCTGCCGTAAGGTATCCGCCAGATCCTCTATATTTTTTACAAGAAAATTATGCTTTGTGATTGGCATGGTAATGCCGGTAATATCGACTTCCTGAAAAGAGTCAAGCCCAAGCAAATCGACCGTTACATTTCCGGTGATTGCTACAACCGGAACACTGTCCATATAGGCTGTGGCAATCCCGGTGACTAGGTTTGTGGCACCAGGACCAGATGTGGCAATGCACACCCCGGCCTTACCGGTTGAACGGGCATAACCGTCTGCCGCATGTGCGGCACCCTGTTCATGTGCAGTTCGAATATGATGAATACGGTTCCGGTATTCATACAGCGCATCATAAATGTTGAGCACAGCCCCGCCTGGATAACCAAATACAGTATCCACATTCTGCTCCAAAAGGCATTCCATAATGATCTGTGCACCAGTCAACAACATCTTCAGTCCTCCATTCTTACAAACAAGCATCCATACAAAGCCCAGCCAAATAAAAAAACTCCCGCCTCCAGACCAAACGTCCAGAGGCGGGAGTCTAACCTTCCGCGGTACCACTCTGTTTCACCGCAAATGCGGCCTCATGCACATCCAACAATGTGCTTTCCTATAACGGGGAAAACCGGGCGCGCTTACTTGCCTGTCTGCTTTGGGCCGCCTGCTCCAGGGGGATGGTGTGGCATCTGCCTCCATCGCCTCGCACCAACCGACGACTCTCTGAGGAGACTGCTATGCCGACTGTCCCTTTCACTGCATTTGAAGAAATCTCTCTTTTCAATCATTCTACTTGATAGAGCTGCAAATGTCAAATACTTTCTACAACTTTTTATTTTTTCTCCGTTTTAGAATTATATTAGGATGACAGCTTATAATTTTTTCCTGCCATTGGCCCTGCTATTCCCACTGCTATTCCTTCCGAAAGCTGCCTCTTTTATAAGCAGATGGTTAATCCTCCGCAGGAAATCTTGCAAAAGGCAGGTTCAGCGGATTGACAGGGTAGGAAAGAACGTGTACACTATACAAATATAGTTTCTCCATATCCGACAGTATTAAGCGTTACCATACCGGCGGAAAGTGAAAATTCTTCGGCGGCAGCAGTAGTTTTGCCAGGGGGATGTGTATACAATGAAGCAAAAGTTGTTATTATTTTCCGACAGTGAAGAGGGACAGCAGCTGGCAGTGGCGCTCTGCACCATGCCGCTGGATGTAACTGCATGTGTTGCCACCGGAAATGAGCCAGACCATTTGCCGAAAAGAGTCCATATCTGTACAGACTGCCAAAATGCATCCTCCATTACACATTATCTGCAGGAAAAACACTTTGGATGGGTCATTGACGCCACTCACCCCTGTGCAACGGCAATCACGAAAGAGATTCGCACAGCTGCCCACTGCGCCGGTGTACCTTATTTGCGCCTGCTTCGCTCAAAAAAGAGACACACCCTCCACTATGTTTCCAGCGCTGAGCAGGCCGCCAATCTTCTGGCTCCTACAAACGGAAAAATCCTGCTTTCCGTCAACTGGAAAGAAATCGACCAGTTTGCTGTCCTGCCCCGTCCACGCCTGTATGTGCATACCAAGTCGACCGTTGCGTCCCTGCAAGCTTGTGACTGTGCAGGGATTCCGCGCAGCCATATCATTGAAAAAGAGAATTCTTTTTGTCAGGGAGCATCCTTAAAACTGTTTCGGCAGCTTTCGATTCAGCATCTGGTGACCAGCAACGTCAATCATAGCAGCAGTGGATTTGAAGATAAAATGGCAATGGCGGAAGATGCCGGGGTGCATGTAACCGTGATTGGCTGTCCGGTACATGAAACGGGGTATCGTTATGGTGAAATTTTGGAACTTCTTGCCTGCGAATTGGAAGAAACACCGTGACCGCAAAATCTGTTTTTACACGATTCGGTAAAGGCAGCACTTTCTTTGTACTGGTACTTTTTAACATGGATGTAAAATAAAAAGCTTACAGGAGGGATTCATGAAACAGCCGAATCCTCCTTTTTAATTGAAATCAGAAGGATAATTTTATAAATTCGGAGGTACCAAAATGTCAGCATATCCGCGCCTAATGTTCACCGCTGCCGGAGGCGGCTGTGGAAAAACGATGGTGACCTGTGCTTTTTTGCAGGCTGCCATGGATCGCGGTCTGCTGCCAGCCGCCTTTCGGTGCGGGGCCAAATGCACTGATTCCGGTTATCATCAGAAAGTTTCCGGTGTGAAAAGCCGGCATTTAGATTTGTATCTTTCCTCGGCAGATACGGTCCGTTCCCTGCTGTATGCCGATGCGGGCAGCACAGACCTTGCTGTATTGGACGGTAATCGGGGGTTTTATGATGGAATCGGTGAAACAGACTCTGCCAGCAGCTGGGAAATCTGCTGTGTATCGAAAACACCGGCTGTCCTAATTGTGGAACCTCAGGACTCCATGCTGACACTTTCAGCTCAGGTTTTAGGGCTGCTGCATTTTCGGGCGGAAAGTCATATCCGTGCCCTGCTGCTGAACCGCTGCACTGCTGAACAATATCAGATACTGGTCCCACTTCTGGAACGGGAAACCGGACTGCCAGTTGTCGGATATTTTCCGCCATTAAAAATAAACGGTCAAAGGAAGCCAGATTGCGGTGAGCTGCCTGTTTTAACCCATTTCACCCACCAGATGGACAAAACCGTTGATTTTGATCTGCTGATGAAAATTGCATGCACTGCACCGGAGCTGCACCCGGCTCCCCTCCCTTCTCAGCCGATTACAGAAACCAAACCGCGCATTGCCGTTGCACGTGATGAGGCATTCTGTTTTTCTTACCGTGAAAATTTGGAGTTGCTGAAACATTTAGGAGCGGAACTGCTCTTTTTCAGTCCATTACAGGATGCTGTACTCCCCCGCGCCGAAGCGCTCTATCTAGGGAGCGGCCGGCCGGAACTTTTTGCAGAACAGCTTTCCCGTAATATCTCCATGCGGGAAAGCATCCGCCGCGCAGTGCTGGACGGACTGCCGACCGTGACGGAAGACGGCGGTTTTTTTTATTTGAGCCAGTCGCTTGAAAGCACAGATGGAGTTCCCCACCCCATGGCAGGTGTTTTGCCCGGGCGAAGCTTCCACGCACCGGCTGCGTACCACAGTTATGCACAGGCGGATATTTGGCAGGATAGTTTTCTGTGCAGGAAAGGTACACGGCTGCCTGTATCTATTTGTTCCGGTAACGACAGCGATGCGCGTGGCCCTGGACTCCTCATGGAAACAGCTAACGGGCAAAAATGGACGTGTGGTTTCGCAACCAACAGCCTTTTCTCCAGTATTGCCCGGCTGTATTTCTTCAGCGACCCAACACTGGCTGCCAACTTCGTCCGTGCTGCTGCAGAAAGAGTGCAGACATAAACTCTCTATCCGGTCTGCCCAACTTTCCACATAGAAGGTACATCCGTTTCGTGAATGAAGCTGGCCTGATGGATACGCTGTGCTGTCCCTCACTCCTGATCAATTCCGATAAACGGGGACAATCGGCAATCTTTCTGCATATTTTGAATCAGCAGGCGCACCTGGGCAACTGTTTGGATATTCTCGTCAAACAGTACGATACCGCCAGCTGAGATGAAAGCGGTGCAGACCCAGCAGAAGAAGCTGCTGCGTCTGCAGGAATACTGCATGCAAATTAGGAACATCCAGACAGCCAGAATGCAGCAATTTATTTTCCAAAACTAAATGTTCATTTTCTTCTCCCCGCAAATCTATTTTTTCTTTTAGTATAATCGGATTTCCGGCGAACAACAAGAAGGAGGTCTTTGATTTGAAAAAGTTAATGTACATCGTCAGAAAACTTATAAAATGGTTTCTCGTCCTTGCCGCATTTGCAGCAGGTCTATGGAAGCTCCTCATTGGGTGCAAGCATGTCCGATTTATTTCAGACCTTTCCGAATTTCCACCTAAAAGGAAACTCAAAAAAGGATAAACTGCAGCACTGCATTTATCTGCAGAAAAATGTCTAAAAAAAGAAAAAGGCAGAATATATTTGATGAAAGCCTTTAAAATACAAATTCCTACACGATCATTTAAGAAAGCAGCTGGTATTCTCTGTTTGTATTCTTCCCAAACACCTATGTTACCAATCTTCTTGCCAGATTGGCAATCATACGTTCCGTTTCTCATATTGAGAAGGAAGTGCAGTTTTCTATTTGAACCGCCATCTGCGCAAAAAGGAGCAGTTTCAGACTGCTCCTTTTTGCTGTTTCCATTTTATTTGGGGGATACATGAATGATGGACAGAATGTTAGAATGTTATTCAGAATTTATAAATTTGCCGCACGTTTCAGCAGTAATAAGTCAGCAGTATCCAACACAGGTGTGGTATTGAGAGATTCTCTCCCCACCGGCTGTGTCATGTCTGCCGCCTGCGCCTGCAGCCCTGTCAACGAATCTCCCCCTGCAACACACCTTCGCAAACGTTCATAAGACGCTTGATCAGGATGCCCGCTTCCGTACAAATCTCCTGGAATAACAATGGTGATGGTCTGCTTGCATCCATTGTGCAGAATTTGCACGGTATCTCCAGTGATCAGGGAACCTGTGCTGCGCACAACTCCGGATGCTGTTCGCACAGTCAATTCTCCCGAAAGCTGCACAAGATTTCTGTTCCGAAAATCTTGTTCCAGTTCCGCAACTGTTTCAGGCCCATTACATCGGTAAAGTGAATTTGCTCCCTGCTGCTGGCTGTTTTCGGAAGCGGATGACAGAACGTCTGATTGACTATCTTTTGAGGAAGGTTCCGGAGTGGTGCTGCTTTCCGATTCCTCCGGCTGGCTGCTCTCAGAAGATGTCGGTGTGCTGTCTTGTGTATTTGATGAACTGTTGGAATTCCCATAATCTTCTTCCGAATTCGGCATATTGCTTCCAGAATTCAGTTCGGAACTCATGGGTGGTTCTGAAAGGGAAGATGAAACATCTTGGGGAACTGCGGCATCACTGTTCCACAGCGTAATGGGATATTGGTCCAATATATTGCAGAAAAGCGTCCCGTTTTGCAAAGTTACCTGATATTGTACTGTCCCGCTGCCAGCAAGTTGGTAACGAATATACAGAGTACATCCGAATTTGCTGGTTCCACCTTCCAGCACAGCCGACTGTCCGGCCGGTTCCAAAGCTTCACTTCCGTGATAAATCTGCTGTGTTTCACACTGATAGGCATCTAGATACAGCCCCGCTCCCCGCTGCAGCAGCAGGAATACCGTATCTGTGCGCTTTTCCCGGCAGGCAGCACACAATGTCCCCTCACAAGCAGTCAGCTGCACGCCATCTGCTAAAATGGCCGTTGTTTTTTCCTGTTGGCAAAGAGAGACACTGTCCGGAATACTCCAGATTTTATAGGTACCAGAAGTCTCCGCCGCACTGGGAATGCAGGAAAACAAACATAGCAGCGCGAAAAAAAGCCCTGCAAATTTCCCCGCTTTTTGATAAACTCGCTTTCTGTTTTGCATGGATTGGCCAACCTTTCTGCCTGTAACTTAATCTGATGGACTTGAATCAATCTTTTTTAGTATAGTTCGACAGATATTTCCTATAAATGGAATGTGAATTCAATTCACTGGTTCATCGAAAAAGAGCCGATGATGCAGGAAGTCTTCTGCACCATCGGCTCTTTTTATTTTTACTGTTTTATTGCAAGAAAGAGTTCATCCCATCCAATCAAAGCAATTTATAATGCGGACGTTCTTCTCCAAACAAAAGCCACGCCAGCACATCATAAAGCAGAATGGCCAGCAGGCCAACTGCACACCAACCCAAAGAGGCAGCTAGTGAAATCTGCCCAAACAAATTATACGGTTGGTTAGAATAATCCCAAATATGCATGTGCAGCCACAAATTCACAATGCACCCCGACACAAATTCTCCGCCTGTAATCGTCAGGCTGGCCAGCAATGTCTGACTCACCAGCGACATTTTCCACTTTTGGTGTCCTCGCTCAACGCCAATCAGCAAAAACAGCGTGCCGCCTGCAAGAAACATTGTCCAGTGTGTCCAGCCACGCCATGCAGCTTCCAATAGACAGTAACCGCCGCCGCCCATCAGCCACATTCCCAGATATTCCAACGCAGTGTCGCTTTGGTTTTGCGGTACCGCCAGTGGCTGAATTGCCGCAGTTTCCATCTTCTCCATTATTGATATCCACACCCTCTTCTCCCCTGCTGCAAAAATTGATTTTTATTTTTTCCTACAGCCGTAATTTTAACTCTTGCAATAGTATGGGACAAAAAGTGTGGACTTATAACTGAAAATACGCCGGTTAAATTCGGAAAAATTTTATTGGACGGTTTGTTCGTAAATTCTAAAAAATAGACAAAATAATTCTTAGGTCACTTGAAAAATGAAACGTTTGCAGACAGGTTCACCGCTTACCTGCGTGTAAATACCGGTAGAACCCTTTCCATATCCAACCAAATTGCACAGCCAGATGTTCGTTCCACAAGGTGTAACCGGACACACGCACACGACACCTGCTGTGCCGGACGTGACCTTGGGACGTTCCGGGCAAGTCATTTTAATGGTGTAACAAACACCTGCTGTTCTGGAAAGATTCATAGTCGTATCAATCATGCATTTCGTCCAGATAATTTTTCCTGTTTCTGTTGAAAGTGCTCTCTGTATATCCGTTCTTTCCTTTTCCCAGCCATTCAGCCCCTCTCTTCGCACAATTTCCGGATAATCCACATAAGAAATATCGGTGTCACATCCAGAACCCGAAATATCCGCGCCCGGCCAATGACCACCTGTTTCCGGAAAAGAGGACTGCCAGACACCGCATCCCTTGTCTGGGCGCGAAACGCCGGGACGAGCATACCAAAAAACATAATTATCCAGTTCCTTCGGATAAATAAAATGATCATACCAATCCTTATTGACATAATACCCGGCAAGATAGCCGGCACTTTTCAGACCTCTGCAGACCGTGTGGATAATGTCAGTCAGTGTGCGTGGACTGGGCATTCCATGCGCTGCTTTATAACCATCCGCATCCTCCATGTCCAAATAAACAGGAAACTGCGGCTTATGCCCTTTTACCAGCCGCAGAATGTGCGCAAGCTCACTTTTGGCGTTTTCTGTGTTCAGCGCATAGCTGTATAAATAAATTCCATAAGGAATGGAAAGCCGCTCGCACTCCGCCACATTTCTCGTGAATGTTTTGTCATCCTGATTGAAAGTGTCACTCCCATATCCACAGCGCAGAATTGCAAACTGGAGCCCCGCATTTTTGGCCGCCTGCCAATCCACATCGCCGTTAAATTCACTCACATCAATTCCATTCATATTGTTTTCCCCCTTCCCTTTCCCTGTAACTTATGCAGTAAATTAGGCATTTGTAACTATCTTTCCGCGCAGCAGACAAAAGAAATGCAGCCCTTACAATTCAGGCTGCAAGATCGTTCTTCAAAGCTATTTTAGGTTAGGATTGAAAAGGCTCATCATCCGTTGTACACGGGTCAAATTCTTCCGTTTCGTCCTGAGAGCCATCCTCCAAAATCTTTCGGTCATATTGTTTATGCGCATGGCGGAGGAAAAGCACAACCGCTATATTCATTGCTCCATCCACAATGAGAATCGCATAAGTAAAGTGAAGCCTTACCTGATCATTGTTAAAAGGATTTGAAAGTGCAGTCATTGCCAGCACAATACTGCATACCGCGGCTAAAAGCACCAACCACCATCTTTTTTCCCGCAGGCGGAGCAAATCTGTAGAGTACTGCATTTTAATCAGGCTGTTGCACAGTACCAAAAGTGCCAGAATCTGGCTAAATGCAAAGGCGACTTCATTCGTGCGCATCAAAGAAAAAATTCCAAGCAGAACGCATGCAGCTCCTCCTGCAAACTCAAAATGGTTGGGAGAAAGGTAGCGTTTCCGCAGAAAATAGGAAAATATCAGAACGATTCCAACGATAATAAGCAAAATTCCCATTGCCTGACACAGAGCGGGCAGCGACACCTGCGGGAACATCAGCAATAAAATTCCGCCTGCTATATATGCTACAGAAATACAAATCAGCACGGTCCATGAGTTCTCAAATTTTTTTTCTTGCTGTTCCATATTGCGCTCCTTTCGGGCACAGCCCTTATAAATCCTTCTTTTCAAAAGAATAACGCATTTGATGGACAACCTAAGCTACGTTTTAAATCCTGAAAGGAAAAAGTTCCTGCAGAAAGTTCCATTCAAAACAAATTCAGAGCAGCTCTGCTTCTGAATGTATGAAAAGCTTTTATGTTCTCTAATAGGAAGGATATTCTCTCGAATTTTGGTGAATATTTGAAGATAATATTCAATTGGAACTTGAAATACGCAGTTCCATTTTTTCAATCGTCTGAACAAATTTCAATACAGAATCAGATGGATGCAGGGCATACATGAGTCCAAAAGGGATGCTGTAATCCCAATTCACAGGAAGTGTTACCAGCTCCGGATGAACATCCTTCCAACACTCCAAAGACAAAAGGACATTCTGCGTTTCGGCACACCGGTTAAAAACTGAGATATCGTAAAAATAGGAAGTATCTTCTATATGGATCTGCGGATGATTTTTTTCAATGTCATTTCGTATGAAATCATTCGTGCCGGAATCCCCTCGCCCAACCATCATCAACGTTTCCCCATATAAATCAGAGATTTCAAGCTTTTTTTTTTGCAAGCCGGTGGTTTTTTGAAACAGCACACATCTCTTGATACCGACCAAGCGGCAGCAGATTGCAGCGATTCAGCCAAAGCTGCGAGTCGCAGGCACCCATTAAAAAATCAAATTTTTTCCCCAGCTGTGCAACCTGATAAAGGATTTCTTCATGATCATCTTCAAATGGCACAAGATGCAGTTTGTAGTTGGGGAAAGCTTTGCTTGCCTTGTACCATAAATCCATAAATGGCTCGGCCGGATTCAGCAAAGAGGTACCTACATAGAAAGTAGTCTCTGAGGAACGCATCGCTTGTCTTGCCTTTGCAATTGATTTTTTAGAAAAGGCAAACAAAAATTTTGCATCTTTATAAATGGATTCACCGGCAGGAGTCAGCCGAATACCAGCATGTGTGCGCTCCATTAGTTTCAAATCCAAATGAGTTTCCAGAGCATTGACCTGCTTCATAACAGCTGTTGGCGAGATATACAGACTCTCCGAAGCTTTTGTAAAACTTCCACAATCGGCAACACAAACAAAAGTAATCAACAGGCTATTAAACATTGCAGTTCCTTCTTTTAATTTGTATAAACTATCAGTTTATGCCATGATAACGCATTGAAGATTCCCTGTCAAGGAAGTGCAGTTTATAATAGGGCTATAGATATCACAGAATGAGAAATAGTCAGATGAATCCGCCGGTCTGCCAGCTTATAGTTCTTATTTTTCTTTTCCGCGGTTTTACTCACAGAAGCGGTAAGGATGCGTAAGCTGGAACGGCTTTTTGAAAACCATTGCTAGGAGTTGGACATTCACCACAAGTTCATTCATGAGTCCATCTGTTTAAGTGTTCGGCAAACCTGTCTTGCAGAAGATACGAATATTATTATAAATTAAAGTTTAAGGCGGTAAACAAAGGTGTCAGCAATTGTTATATTTTTTTCACGCAGATATGAAAATTATGTAAATGGAGTGATCAAAAATCTATCCATTGGAAATACGGAGGTGGCAGCAAATATCATCAAAGGATTGACAGATGCCGATATTTTCCAAATCAAGCCTCTTCAGTCCTATTCAAAAAGCTACAAGATATGTATTGAACAAGCACGCGCGGATCAGAGGCGAAATGCACGTCCGGAACTCAAAAAATATCCAGACAGTCTTGACCCATACGAAACCATCTATCTGGGCTATCCCAATTATTGGGGTACCATGCCAATGGTCATGTTTACGTTCTTAGAACATTTCAATTTCACCGGAAAAATAATTAAGCCGTTTTGTACAAATGAAGGGAGCGGAATCGGCAGCAGTGTAGAGGACATAAAAAGGCTCTGCCCCGGGGCAAAGGTTGAAAAGCCACTGGTTATTCTCGGTGGAAATGTTGCAAGGTCAAGAACGGCAATTGAAAACTGGATATAGGAAAAATTTCAAAATGGATTTTGTCTCATTATGATCCCAAAACCGTAGAGTGGTTTATGCGTATCACAAAATAACTTTCTATTTTTGATCGACATCTTTGCCGTGATGAATATGCCAAAAGTTGGTTTTTCAAATTTATTGAAAAAACTTTTTACGCCGTAAAATTCATCCTATGGACTAGGCGTTAAAGTTTTGAATACACAATTGACGAATGTCACATTTGGGTTGGCAGAATTAAATATTAGGAGGTTCAACAATGAATATTTTAGTATTAAATGGCAGTCCAAGAGTCAACGGCAACACAGCCGCTATGGTTGCCGCATTTGCGGAAGGAGCAGAAAAGAAACACAAGGTGAAAGTTCTGGAAGTCTGCAAAATGGACATTGCAGATTGTAAAGGATGTGAATATTGCCATACCAAAGGTAACGGAGAATGCATACAAAAGGATGATATGCAGAAAGTACGCGCCGCTTTGCAGGAAGCGGACATGCTGGTTTTAGCTTCTCCTATTTATTACTTTGGTCTCAACGGACAGTTACAGTGTGTAATTCATCGTTTTTATGCTTCGGGAGCGCCCAAAAATCTGAAAAAAGTCATGCTGATTTTAAGCTCCGGCAGCGATAATGTTTATGATGGTGCCATTTATGAATACAAAAAGGCATTTGTAGAGTTTATGGGACTTGAGAATATGGGCATTTTCAAAGCTCATGGAGAACAAAACAAATCAGAAGCAATTCTGTCACAGCTAAAAGACTTTGGACAAAGCTTATAGGAAACTATCGCCATGAAAATAATGAATGACGCGGTACTGAGGATGCCGGAGAAGCAAGTCAACATACTTCATTGCTGAAAAAAACCTGTGCAATGAAAAAAATGTTTAATTGAACTAAGTGGATTTTCAGCAAATCAGATAATGGATTCGTAAAAGGGTCACTACACTTTCTCATTCGTGTAGTGACCCTTTTTACGGCTGCATCATACATTTTGTGTTCATCACAGAGTATAAGGACAGGCAGAATCCATGGTTAAACAAACAACTTGCCGCACAATTGTGATTTTTGCAGCTTTGCCAAAGTGAACTTAATCTTCCTTTTTCATGCTTGATGCAGCTTCGTTTTACAGCTAACGATTCGCCTTTTTATATTCCAACGGTGTCATACCAAAATGTTTCTTGAAAAGCCTAAAAAAGTGGGAACTATATTCAAACCCAACACAACTTGCTACTTCATTAAAAGACATATCGGTAGTATGAATCAAAATTCCCGCATAATCCAGCCTGTAATGATTCAAATACTCTTTTGGTGACAAATGCACCGCAGTTTCAAAAATTCGATAAAGCTGTGAACGGTCTACATGAACAAAATTGGCAATATCCGTGATTTTTATATTGCGCATATAGTTTGTCTGGATATATTGCGCTGCTCTGGCAAAACGGCTGTTCTTTCTTGTTTGAATCTTCGTTTGTGAAAGTATATGATTGCCCTGCAATTTTCCTAAAATCAGCAGCAGGTATCCATCCCGCACGAAATCACTTCCGGAAGGATTTCGGCAGGATTCCTGCAGATGGATAAAGTAACTATCCATTTCATCATCCATCTCATAATGATAAAGCAAGCAATTTTCGTTGAGTCCCACGTCATTTAAAATTTTTTTGGCCGCTTGTCCGTTAAAGCCCACCCAGCGATATGTCCATGGATCTCTGTCAGAGGCTTTGTAAAATGTGCTTGCACCGGGTAAAATCAGAAATCCGTCTCCTTTTTTCAGGTAATACGTTTTGTGGTTAACATGGTATTCCCCACACCCACTTACCACATAGTGAATTAGATAATGTGTTCTGGTGGTATATCCAAAATAATGTCCGGGGGGGCAGTTCTGTTCCCCCGCGTGCAGGACTTGTATGCCCAATGGTGAGGGTTCGCTGGGTGTCAAATAGTAATCTTTAATCGAATTGTCCAAATGTATCTCTCCATCTCAAAGGGGTTTATCTTATTGTATCAAAAATTTTAAGATTATACAACAAATATATAAGATTTTCATCATTTAGTCATTTCTCTTTTGTTTGTCAAGTAGTATAATTTATCTGTAAATCATGTGGGAAAATTCATCAATAATTACAATTCAGGAAGAAGGAATGAGGATGATTGTTCATAATGAGCAAATAAAGAATTGATATTTATCCTATTTCAAACTTTTTGCATATACATCAAATATATAAATTTGTATTTTCCCTTTTAAACCATATTTGTCCAAATCAAAGCTTATATTCTAGTACATAAACCTGAATAAAGGAGCAAAGTATGCCAATCACATTTGATCAAGAAGAGAGAACTTTCCATTTACAAAACGACAAGATCAGCTATGTGCTGCAAGTAACAAAAGAAGGATATCTATTGCACCGCTATTGGGGGAAAGCTATCCGCAGGTACCATGAGAGTGCACCTCTTGTATTTCTGGACAGGGGATTTTCTCCAAGTCCTACACCAGATGACCGCACATTTTCACTGGACACTCTGCCGATGGAGTATCCGGCGTATGGTAACGGTGACTTTCGGGCACCGGCCTTTGAAGTCGCCTTCCCAGACGGGTCCCGAGTAACAAATCTGCAGTATGTGTCACACTGTATCACAGGAGGAAAGCCAAAACTGGCCGGACTGCCCGCCACCTATGTAGAAAATGATGCGGAAGCCCAAACACTTGATATTACAATGAAAGATGCGCTTTCCGGCTTAGAAGCAGTCCTGTCCTACACAATCTTTGAACAGACCGGCGCAATTACGCGCAGCGTGCGATTTCAAAATAAAGGTAAGGAACCGATAAGGCTTCTCCGTGTGCTAAGCGCTAATGTTGATTTTCGGGATGATAGGTTCGACTTGCTTACACTGGACGGTGCCCATGCCAATGAGCGCAATATGACGCGGCAGCGACTGACATACGGCACGCAGCTCGTCGATAGCTGCCGTGGAGCCAGCAGTCATCAGCACAACCCTTTTATCGCTTTAATGCGCCCAAATACCGATGAAGAACACGGTGAGGTATATGGTTTCAATCTGGTGTACAGCGGCAATTTTTTGGCACAGGTTCAGGTAGATCAATTCCAAACCGCACGCGTCTCGATTGGTATAAATCCGTTTGATTTTGAGTGGTTACTCAAGCCGGGAGAATCGTTTCAGGCTCCGGAAGTCGTGCTGGTCTATTCAGATGCAGGGTTAGATGGACTGTCTCAGATTTATCACAAATTGTACCGTAAACGGTTATGCAGAGGAAAATTCCGAGATGCCCTTCGCCCCATTTTAGTAAACAGCTGGGAAGCCGCCTATTTTGATTTTAATGAAGACAGCATTTTAAAACTGGCGCAGGAAGCCAAAGATGTCGGCATTGAACTGGTAGTACTGGATGATGGTTGGTTTGGCAAACGCGATGACGATAATTCTTCCTTAGGGGACTGGGTAACCAACCGCAAAAAGCTGCCAGAAGGACTTGAAGGCTTAGGAAAACGCATCCATAAGATGGGGTTGCAGTTTGGTTTGTGGTTTGAACCGGAAATGGTAAACAAAGACAGTGACCTTTACCGCGCCCATCCGGATTGGTGTCTTCATGTAAAAGATCGTCCGTACACTTTGGGACGAAATCAGCTTGTGCTTGACCTTTCCCGTGAAGATGTCTGTGCCTACATTATTCATGCAGTGAGCAACGTCCTTTCAAACGCTCCCATTGACTACGTGAAGTGGGACATGAATCGCCATATGACAGAAATTGGTTCAGCCAAACTGCCACCTCAACGTCAATGCGAAACAGCACACCGTTATATGCTGGGACTTTACCACGTAATGGATGCCATTACATCGCGTTTTCCCAATGTATTGTTTGAAAGCTGCTCGGGTGGCGGCGGTCGGTTTGACCCCGCTATCCTGTATTACATGCCGCAGACTTGGACAAGTGACAACACGGATGCCGTTTGCCGCTTAAAGATTCAGTACGGCACCAGCATTGTCTATCCGCCAAGTACCATTTGCTCGCATGTGTCGGTTTCTCCCAATGAACAGATTGGCCGCATCACACCGCTCCAAACACGTGGATACGTTGCCATGTCTGGGAATTTCGGGTACGAGCTGGATTTGAGTAAGCTTTCCAAAGCCGAAAAAGAAGAAGTCCGCCGTCAAGTAGCACTTTATAAAGAAATTCGTCCATTAATTCAGTTTGGCGTACAGCATCGTCTGCTGAGTCCATTTAACAACAATGAAGCTTCTTGGCTCTATGTTTCGCAAGATGGCAGTGAAGTGGTCGTATTTTACTTTATAGTGCTCGCCCAACCGGCTGTTCCAATTCGCATTCTGCGTCTTAGGGGTTTGGATCCGACAGCTCAATATCGGGATTTGGAGAGCGGAAAAATTTTTGGCGGAGACGAGCTGCTTTCTGTTGGGCTGACTGTCCCGGTAGAGAATGGGGATTTCACGAGTCAATTTTGGCATTTTAAACGCATATAACCATAGGTATGATTCGAACCGAATAAAGAACATATGGAAAAGGAGGCTGCAAAGCAATGAAGCATCAATTGAAACGTATGTTATCCATGGTTTTGTGTGCTAGTTTAATTCTTGGCGTTGCTGTTTTTTCTACCGGTTGTCAAAATGCAACGGGCAAAGTGACCGTTGAACTGTTTCAATATAAACCGGAAGCAGTCAAGACATTCGAAAACATTGCACAGAAGTTCAATGCAGAACATTCAGACATTCATTTGGTCGTTTCCTCTCCAAATGATGCCGACACGGTTTTAAAGACCAGACTAATCAAGGATAACCCGCCAGACATTATCGGCATTGGCGGTGATATCAACTATTCTAACTTTCTAGATGCCGGCATGCTCCTCAATATCAGTGATTATAAAGGACTGGATTCTATTAAGGATGCCTATAAAAAAATGGATAAGCAGCTCGAATTAGTACCCCAGAAAGGGGTCTATGCGATGCCATATGCTGCTAACGCCGCTGGCATTCTGTACAACAAGAAAATCTTTCAACAGCACGGGTGGACAATTCCCCAAACTTGGGATGAATTGATTGCCCTCTGCAAAAAGATAAAGGCTGCAGGAATCACTCCATTTTATTACGGAATGAAAGATACATGGACAACATTGGCTCCATGGAACGCCATTGCAGTAGACTTGGTAAATCCAAATATATGTCAGCAAGTCAATTTAGGAAAAGCGACTTTCAAGCAGGCATACAGTGAAGTCGCTGATAAGGAAAAAGAACTTTTGCAATATGGTCAGAAAGACCCATTTGCTTACAGTTACAACGATGCCTGCACGGCATTTGCTAAAGGGCAAGCTGCCATGTTCGCGATTGGAAATTATGCTGTACCACAAATTACCTCCGTAAATCCAGACATTCAATTGGATTCGTTTGTGATGCCCGCAAGCAATGATGCATCGAAAAATCAGCTCAATTCCGGAAATGATTTGCAATTCAGCGTAATGAAGAGCACTCGCCATAAGGAAGCCTGCTACGAGGTACTGGATTTCCTGCTAAAAGATGAAACCGTACAAAGCTATGTCAACGAGCAAAATGCAGTTCCGTGCAAAAAGGGAAACTTTAAGATGTCTTCAGTACTGGATAGTATGCAGCCTTATATCCAACAGGGCAAGATGGTCGATTATCAGGACCACCATTATCCTTCAGAGATGAGTGTGGACGCTTTGATTCAGACATTTCTGCTTGGTCAAAGTAAAGAAGTATTTTTAACGAAGTTTGATCGGAACTGGAAACGTTACAACGAGGATACAATCGCAAAGCTGCAGGCATATGAAGCTGAACATAAAGCCGCAGCATCCAGTTCAGTGTCCTAACCAGAGAGGAGTTGAAAGAATTGAAGCGTCAAATGCAATCCAGGAGTATTGGTCGTAAAGATAAAACATTTCTAGCGATGCTACTTCCTATCATGATTTTATTTTTCCTATTCAACACACTGCCGCTTCTGCAAGGGTTCGCTTATAGCTTTACCAATTTCAGAGGATTTGGTTCCTATAACTTTGTGGGATTACGCAATTATGTAAACCTATTTCAAGATGACCGTATTGGTCATTCGTATCAGTTTACCTTTCTGGTTGCAATTGTAACTACTATCATTGTCAATGTAATCAGTTTAGTTTTGGCCATAGGACTCAATTCTAAAATCCGTTTTAAATCTACTCTCAGAGGTATTTATTTCATACCAGCTGTGCTTGGCGGTTTAGTAATCGGTTATATTTTCAATTTCTTCTTTACTTACATTCTACCAGCATTCGGTCAAGCAGTGGGCAGCGCAACGCTGAGTTCCAGTTTCTTATCCAATCCACAATTAGCTTGGATTGCCGTGGTAATTGTAGTGGCGTGGCAGTCTATTGCTATGAATACCATCATTTATATTTCCGGTTTACAAACGGTTCCTCAGGATGTATATGAGGCAGGTGCACTGGATGGTGCCACTGGCTGGAAAAAGTTTAAAAATCTTACGCTTCCTTTGATTATGCCATTTGTTACCATCAATATGGTTTTGTGCATGAAAAATTTTCTGATGGTATTTGACCAGATCATGTCTCTGACAAAAGGCGGACCAGCGCAGAGCACAGAGTCAATCTCCTACCTGATTTACAATAACGGTTTAGGCGGCGGACAGTTTGGTTACCAAAGTGCCAACGCTGTAATATTCTTTGTGATAATTGTCATCATTTCGTTGCTTCAACTTAAATTCCTAGGAAGCAAGGAGGAACAGCTATGAATACAGATCGCTCTGTAAATCGTGTACGTCGTCGTACCAATTGGCCGATTACAATTTTGATGATCATTGGCTGTGTCACGATCTTTTTCCCACTGTATATGACAGTGATTATCGCATTTAAAAAGCCTTCTGAAATGACAAATGATATTCTTGGTGCCTTGCAGCCCCCTGCGCATTGGAGTTTGTCAAACTTTTCAGAGGCAATGAAAGTGACAAACTTTGGGCAGACCCTTGGTTACAGCATCTTGATTACCTTGTGTACAGTCGTTTTGTCTGTTATCATTCATTCTCTTGCAGGTTACGCAGTTGGACGAAATATGGCACGCAAAAAGTTTTATAAATTTGCTTACTTTTACATGCTAAGCGGGATGTTCGTACCATTTGCCATTTTAATGATGCCTGAAGTCAAGCAGGCTGCTCTCCTGCATTTAGCAAACTGGGGCGGCGTCATCATCCTGTATGTTGTGTTCTTCATGCCTATGAACATGCTGCTGTATGTTGGGTATTTAAAAAACATTCCAATGGCATTGGAAGAAGCCGCTTATGTAGATGGTGCAGGTGTTTGGTCGACTTTCTGGCATGTTATTTTTCCTAACATGATGCCGATGCATGCGACTGTGGCGGTTTTGACCGCGCTTAGTGCATGGAACGATGTCATGACACCATTGGTTATGATGGGCGGAAGTGGTGCCAATACGCTGCCTTTGGCACAGCTCAACTTCCAAAGTCAGTTTAGCACCAATTATAACTTAGCATTTGCTTCCTATTTACTGGCTTTGATTCCTATCCTGATATTCTATCTTATCTGCCAGAAACAAATTATCAATGGTGTTGTTAATGGTGCAATTAAATAATCCTTTTATTTCAGTATCGTCAACCTCAAAAGAACAGAAAAGCAGATTGATAGATACTCGAGCGTCCATACGTTGGTATTTCCAGCGTGTGGGCGTTTTTTTATACGATAGATTGTCAAGACAAGTGCGCCAGTTCGTGTAGAAAAACTTGAATAGGGGATTTCCAGCCAAGACATTTACGAGGTCTGGAATTGATGAGAAACAGATTGTGAGTCAATTCCGCAATCGTCTCAAGAGTGCAGCTTTCGGAAAGAAGTCCAGATTTCCATCGTCTCAACGCTATAATTGCTTCTCAAGAATAATCATATCTACCAGTTGCTTTCCACATTCGATGATTGGATGGTTGTAATTTTCCGTAAAAATTTCTGATTTTTGAAATTTCTGCGAATCTACATTTTTGATAGAACGGTATGGTCAGTGAACTACCACCAATTCCGACACGGAGAATACGATAATGCTCACAATAGGTATCCTCGATGAATTCAATTAGGTCTCTGCCGTATCCTTTCCTCTGAAATTTCTCAACAACCGCAATGCTCTTAATTTCAAGCACACTGCTGCCCTCGTCTGTAACAACGCATTCAGCATCTACTTCGTTATCATCCAAAACACACATGACATTCTTATTGAGATACCGGTCAACCATGCCCTTCTGCTCATCAGCAAGAAGCGACAAATTAAGACATTCCTTTTTATCTCCTGTAACTTTCCTGATCATATTCATATTGATGCTGCCGCTACCTGCAAACGTGGTCTATTATCTTCATTAAAATGATACGAGGATTTTACCCTGCACACCTTGGGGTGCAAGCACCGTTTAATGAGTGCAGAGGAGTGCGTATCATCAAATGGATATTTTTCATACCCGCTTAAACTTTCGATGTATTACCTCCAGGAATATTCAAATTTTACAGTTGGTCAAATTCCAGGTTACAACAAAATGTGCTTTAACTCTTTACTCATAAGCTCCTGACGTTTTTCCATAAATTCATCAAAATTATTCAGCTTATATGATATTCCAGTTGGAAGATATTTCGTGTTTTCAGCGTTAGTCTTAACCTTCAGCCAATTTGAAAGTGGTGTTTTATTCTTAGATTCGTTTTCTCTGCCCTCCAACAGTTGCAAATTTGCAAGTGTATTTCTCTTATGCCTCCAGTCATTCTTTTTTAAATCATCCAATTGTTGTCCGCTTGGTAAAATAAGGCAGTCAAGTTTTTTCCCTTCAAAAGAAGTATAAGGATGCATGTGATCTTGATGAAACCCTTTCTGACTGTATTTTAGATTAGGGTATAAAAGTGAAAGAAGCATAAATGTATAGGCCCCAATCTCATACGTGTCAAACCACTCATCAATTTCGTCTGATGTACATTTCATACTACGGTCACCAGTAAACCTAATGCCAGTCAGATTGCTGAGCAAGAATTTATTTGCTGGAACGACCTTCATTTTTTCACGAATCAATCTCAATGCAGAGTTCGATGCCGCTCCGAAAATTTGTTTTATCTGTGCAACAACAATATACTTTTTAAGCTCGCTCTTGCTGTCTGGATCTGTATTTCCTCCTTTGAAGAGATAATAAACAACCGGGGTAATCGCAACATAGGAAATAATGTTCTCCGCATTAAATCCGAATTCGTCAAGGAGCTTAACACATCTGCGTATAGCTTCCTTAATTTTTCCCCAGTTGTTCTTAATCTTCAGAACGCTGTCTTTTTTAAAGGTCTCAACTTTAAGTGTAACAGGCATGTCCAAAAGATACAGGCAGGTCCTCATAATAAAGTCATTATTAAATTTATATCCTTCACCCGTCCTGTTTATTTCAGAGAGCAACTGATCAATTTCATCCCTCGCTTTATCCCAATGAGATACGATAGTTGAGAACAGCAAGTCTGTCTTCGATAAAATCGTGCCACCGGAATTAATGCGAACAAAAATATCAAGGACGCTGTCAATGGAATCTGCTTCTACTTCAAAATAATTGATAATTTCATCGTGTGTAAGTCTCGTATGCAGTAATGACAAATTTTCTATTGCCGTCTTATCTGAAATCCAGTTATTTTTTATAATAACTTCTGATAACAGTTCATTTGGTTTATACATTAGAATGTTCTTTACAAGATACCAAAGTTTCCCGTCTTTCGGCTTTTTCACTTCCTGATCAGTCATAAATCTGAACTCATATGAAATATCATCATCATCACCAGATTTTTCACTGTGAAGATTAAAGTACAATTCTTTTGCTGGAAATGCATCATCGTTTTTCCATCGTTTATTCGGAAGCTTTCTGCTCACGCTGCCTTGTAAAGCTATATACATAGATGTCAGTCTTTGCTGGCCGTCCAGAACTGCCCATATTGTTTCGTCATCGCTACCCATAGGAAAAGGCTGTGGTGCAGGCGGATTCTTATAGTTGTCCCTCTGATGAAAATTCTTGATAAATTCGTACATAGAATATTCTTTAGAATTTACTACTGCCTTTCTGACTTTCCAGAACAGAAACGTACCTATAGGATACCCGAGCATAATGGAATCAAATAATCTTGTTATCTGTTTGTTTTCCCAGACATATTTTCTCTGAATCGCAGGTAAATATATCTTTCTGGAATTTATGTAATCTATGATTGTTTTGATTGTTTTTTTCTCGTAAGCCATATTAATTTCCTCGTTTCACATATGTCAGTTGAATGTCGTAGCCGGGATTTTCCATCATGGAAACTTGCTCAGAAAGCTTCACCTGGCTCATATTATTCTCTATGCACTTCACTTTCACGTTGTCAAGGGTGTGCGGACAAAGACCTGGACCAAGAGGTTGGAGAGTAGTCTGTGTATTCCCTTAAAGACAGAATGACAGTGAGCCATACCCGATTTGATGGAGAGTCCGGAGTAGTGTAAAATAGAATCACTACGAAGGGGTGACCAGCATGGGAAAACGTACAGGGTTTACCCCATGCCATAGGTGTTACGACTGCCAACATTACCGACCGCAACGATGCAATTGAGCGAATCTCCACAAATTCAGTGAATTCATCCCGCGTTCTGAAATTTATCGTGGACGGTAGCTATTCGGGCAAAAAATTTGCGAAGACAGTAAAGAATTTATGTGGGGCGGATGTCGAAGTCGTTAAGCGCAATGAACTGCATAAGTTTGCGGTTTTGCCCAGATGTTAGGTCGTGGAGCGAGCGTTCGGCTGGCTTGATAAAGCTCGCCGCCTTTGGAAAAACTGCGAAAGAAAGATACATACTTCCGCTCAAATGACCGTCTTGGCGTTTATCGCTGTGCTTATAAGAAGATTTTAAACAGGCTTTTAGAAATGAGCTAAGTGTTATCAGATCAGTCTGTGAATTTATTGGACCCACCGGCTCCAAAATATTTTTCGAAGAAGGATTTCAGCTTGTCGATGACACCTTGTTTCTTTTGGGGGCGGTTTCCACCACCGAAACGGCTGATCGGCGGCATCAGTCTGTCAATATCAGTACCGACAGTCTTTATCTCGCCTTCTCGGAATGAGTTCTCTAAGAAAATGCGAGTTTCTTCTGGCTTCAATTTTTCATCCTTAATGATTTCCGTAAGATCTCTTTCGCGCTGAACTCCCACATATTTGTACCACTCGCCCATAACATCATCAACTTCGTTGACAGTGGCGATAAAGTTTTCAATGAGCTGCTTTTTGCTGCGGAGCTCCGTACTGGCATCGATTGCTTTGTTGATGGTGACAAGGACTTCCTTATCTTCGCAGTTATTATCATGATATTTTTTTACAAGCATTAAAATGTAGTCGATGTTGATTTCAACCTGCTTTATCAGTTCCACTTCAAACACGATATCATCTGTTATATCAGTGCTTTTCCCGGTTTCACGCTTGTGTTTCCATTCATCCCGCAAATCCTGGTATTTGCCTAGGTAGTCCTGCAGGTCACGCTCGGTGATTTTTTCGTTGCCCTTGAATTCATCAAAAGAACTGAGAAGGTTTCGCATGCGCAGAATTGCGCCAAACAGGGAAATGAAGTCCTTCTGGTTCTGCTCCCCGATAATCTGTGGCTCGCTGATTGGAAACTTGGTCGACAAGTTCTCCATCAAATCCACATATCCGGGCATTGCCTTTCCATCTGCAGATTTATAGCCGTAGTAGTAATCCTTGAAACTTTTTAGCAGAACAATACCGCCGGCGTTTTTGTCCCCGAACAGAGAGATAGCGGCATCGACACGTTTTTGTAGATTCCGGAAGCACACGATATTGCCGAATGTCTTGATGGAATTGAGGATGCGGTTGGTGCGGCTGAATGCCTGTATCAGGCCGTGCATTTTGAGATTCTTGTCCACCCACAGGGTGTTGAGCGTGGTTGCGTCAAAGCCGGTTAGGAACATATTAACCACAATCAGGAGGTCAAGTTCCTTATTCTTCATGCGGAGAGATACATCCTTATAATAGTTCTGAAACTTGTCAGATGACGTATCATAGCTAGTGTTGAACATCCTGTTGTAATCATCAATTGCGCCTTCCAAAAAATCGCGGGAACTCTTATCAAGGGCAGAAGTGTCTTCCGGATTTTCCTCGTTAAGAATACCATCAGTTTCTTCCTCGTTGGGAGCATAGCTAAAAATCACAGCAATTTTCAGCTGCTTGGTGGGGTCTGCACTCATCTGCCGGCGGAATTCGTCATAGTATAGCTTTGCCATGGGAACAGAGGCAACGGCAAAAATGGAATTAAACCCGCTGACACGCTGCTTCGCCTTGATTTCTTCCACAGCACCGCGCTCCGCCGAAGCCACATCTGCAATATTTGTCAGCTGATTAAAGATATACGACTTGTCTCCACGGTAGGTCTTTTGGTCGAAATGCTCCAAAATGTATTTTGTCACAAGTTCGATACGCTTGGGTGCCATCATTGCCTTTTCACGGTTAATGTTCCAAACCATCTCGTCTGTGATATCTTCTTCCTCATCCATGGTCTTTATGTAATCCACGCGGAACGGTAAAACATTTTTATCGTTGATGGCATCCACAATGGTATATGCGTGGAGCTGGTCACCAAAGGTCTGCTCGGTGGTGAAAAGCTGGGACTTTTTTGTCGGGCCGGCATTGACCGAAAAAATTGGTGTGCCAGTGAAGCCGAACATGTAATACTTTTTGAAGTTTTGCACGATTGCGGTATGCATATCCCCAAACTGGCTGCGATGGCACTCATCAAAGATGATAACTACTTGCTTGTTATAAACGGGGTGCGTCTTATTTTTTTTGATAAAGGTAGACAGCTTTTGGATGGTAGTGATGATGATGTGTGACTTGCTATCACCTAGTTGCTTTGTCAGAACCGCCGTGGAGGTATTGCTGTTGGCAGCACCTTTTTCAAAGCGGTCATATTCCTTCATGGTTTGGTAATCAAGGTCTTTGCGGTCGACCACAAACAGCACCTTGTCAATATAAGGCAGTTGGGAAGCGAGCCGTGCTGTTTTAAAGGAAGTCAGTGTTTTGCCGGAACCGGTGGTGTGCCAGATATAACCGCCAGCAGCAATATCACCATATTTCTTGTAGTTGTGGGCAATCTCAATTCTGTTTAGGATTCGCTCGGTTGCGGTAATCTGATAAGGGCGCATGACCATCAGCATATTTTCGGAAGTAAAAATGCAGTACTTCGTCAGAATGTTCAGAATGGTGTGCCGGGCAAAAAAGGTTTTGGTAAAGTCGATTAGGTCGGGAATGGTCTTGTTATTGGCATCAGCCCAAAAGCATGTAAACTCAAAGCTGTTGCTTGTCTTTCCCTTTTTTGCCTTACCGGATGCCGCGTCCTTAATAGCATTGTATCGAGTGCTGTTGGAATAATACTTGGTATTTGTGCCGTTGGAGATGACAAAAATCTGAACATATTCAAACAAGCCACAGCCTGCCCAAAAGCTGTCACGCTGATAGCGGTTGATTTGGTTGAACGCTTCACGGATGGCGACTCCTCTGCGTTTTAGCTCCACGTGAACCAATGGCAAGCCGTTCACGAGAATAGTCACATCATAGCGGTTGTCATACTTGGCGCCGTCCTCTTTGCCTAGAACATACTGGTTGATGACCTGCAAGCGGTTGTTGTGAATGTTTTTCTTGTCAATGAGGGTGATGTTTTTTGTCATGGCATCATCTCGTTTGAGAACCTGAACATAATCCTCTTGAATTTTGCGTGTCTTTTCGACAATGCCTTCATTTTTGTTGGCAATGCAGTCGGCAAAGAACCGCTCCCACTCGGTATCCGTAAAGGTATAGCTATTGAGCTCTTCCAACTTGGTGCGCAGGTTTGCAATCAGGTCGGCTTCCGTGTGAATGGGAAGGTACTCATAGCCCTGTTCACACAGAAGGCGGATGAACTCTTTTTCCAGCGCAGCCTCGCTCTGGTAGCTGTCTGCACGGGCTTTCACCGGCTCATATTCAGTAACAACAGTGTTTTCTGTGGTTGCGGCTACAATATTAAAATATGACACATAACTCACCTCCTCAGGTCAATTCTTTGAATGTCAGCAGCTTGTCCCGATAGTATTCGTATTGCTTTTGGCGGGCGGCAATTTCGGCGGGCAGTCCACTAGAAATATCGTTAATTAAGTTGTGGAAATTATCTAATATATCTGCAATTCGCTTTTGTGTTTTATAATCCGGAAGCGGGATTTTGATTTCTTTCAGTGCTGGAACACTGGAGTGAACTACTTTGCTTTTTACCTTACCCTTGCTTTTCTGTTCTTGAGCCCTTCTAGTGGACAGTGCATAGGAAATATACCTTGGCTCTTGATTATGTTTCAACACTACGGTGTCTCCACCTGCCATACACTTTTCATGGCCGAGATAAGCAATGGATTTTGCTATTTCTTCAACACTTTCGCCAGTAATGGTAAAAATAATATCTCCGTGTTGAAACCATTTTGGATTTTTCACAACATCCTCGTTTGTGTGTGATATGCAATTTGTAAAGCTAATTTCGTATGAAGTATATATTTCTCCATATCGAATACAAGGAACACCCTCTACCGTGACTTCATTTCGTTTAATCCCAGACCCTCTGAAGATATCTGTTGCAATATTCCCTAATTTGACCATAGGAATATCGTCGCCAAATGTCAGCAGTTCATCCCTATAATACTCATACTGTTTTTTTCTCGCTGTAAGCTCCGCTGTAAGCTCCGCTGTAAGCTCCGTGAAATTGTCCAGAATCCGGACAATTTCACGCTGCACGGGCAGAGGGGGAACGGGGATTGAGATTGTCGCAACAGTTGATTTTGCTAAAGCAGGAATACCTGCACCATACTGACATTCTTGTAGTTTAAATTCTTGCGATTTTATAAAGTGAAATAAATAGCGATTCAAAATGGAATCTAAAGGTTTCAGAACATAACAATGAGCACCTGCCCAAAACTTAACAGCAATCCAGTTTACATAACCAGCAGATGCGCCTCCTTGAGAAATTGTGATAGTATTCTCATCTTGATTATATTGCTCAATATAACCAGATGGGTTTATACCACCATTTATAACAGGAAAGCTTCCTTCATCTTTCATATCACTTTTGTTGAATTGTATTCCTTTTTTAATATGACAAACTGTTTCAAGTGCTTTACACTCCACCCCATCGGGGCATAATTCCGCAATCAGTTCATCCAACCTGCTCATACGCCTGCCTCGATTTCTTCGACGACGTTGCGGATTGCCTCTCGCAGTTCATCCTCGTGCATGACAATTTCTTCAATCTCGGCATTCAGTTTTACAATATCCACCTTTTCCCGGGTGTCCTCCGCCTCCACATAAGTAGAAACGGAAAGGTTGTAATCGTTTTGGACCACTTCGTCATAGTTGGCAAGGTGGGAGAAGTACGCCACTTCCTCACGCTTTGCAAACACATCCACAATGCGGTCGATGTTTTCCGGGGTCAGCTTATTGTTATTCGTGACCTTGACGCACTCGTTTGACGCATCAATGAACAAAGTCTTGTTGTCATTCTTATTCTTCTTCATCACCATGATGCAGGTGGCAATGGAGGTGCCAAAAAACAGGTTGCTCGGCAGCTGAATGATGCAGTCCACATAGTTGTTGTCAATCAGATATTTGCGGATTTTCTTCTCTGCGCCGCCCCGGTACATAATGCCCGGAAAGCATACAATGGCGGCTGTGCCGTTTGATGCAAGCCAAGAAAGGCTGTGCATAATGAATGCCATGTCCGCTTTGCTTTTTGGTGCCAGGACTCCGGCAGGGGAAAAACGAGGGTCATTGATGAGCAGCGGGTTATCGTCCCCCACCCATTTGATGGAGTAGGGCGGATTTGAAACAATCAGCTCAAAAGGCTCATCATCCCAGTGCTGCGGATTAATGAGAGTATCCTCACACTCTATATCAAATTTATCAAACTCGATATCATGCAGGAACATATTGATGCGGCAGAGGTTATAAGTGGTGATATTGATTTCCTGACCATAAAAACCATTGCGGATAGCATCTTGTCCAAGAATTTCTTCAGCCTTTAGCAGTAAAGAACCGGAACCGCAGGCCGGATCATACACTTTATTGATTTCTGTTTTTCCCACGGTTCCAAGGCGTGTCAGCAGTACGGATACATCAGAAGGCGTAAAAAACTCACCTCCGGATTTACCGGCGTTTGACGCATACATGGACATGAGATATTCATAAGCATCCCCGAAAGCGTCAATGGAATGATCTTTTACTTCACCAAGGTTCATGGCAGCAATACCATCCAGCAGCTTGGCCAGACGTTCATTTCTTTTTGCTACAGTGCTGCCGAGTTTATTGCTGTTCACGTCAAAGTCATCGAACAGCCCTGCAAAGCTCTTTTCAGAGTCGCTGCCTTTTGCTGATTCTTCGATGTTGTGAAACACCTTTTCCAAGGTCTCGTTTAGGTTTTCATCCACCGCTGCTCTGGCTCTGACATTGCAGAAAAGCTCACTGGGTAATATGAAAAAGCCTTTTTCCTGCACCAGACCGTCACGAGCTTCTTCGGCTTCTTTATCTGTTAGCTTGGCGTAATCAAAGTTGGTGTTTCCGGCTTCAATCTCGCCTTCGTTGACGTATGCTGTCAGGTTTTCAGAAATGTACCGGTAAAACATCGTTCCAAGCACATAGTTCTTAAAATCCCATCCGTCTACTGCGCCGCGCAGGTCATCGGCAATCGCCCAAATGGCACGGTGGAGCTCGTTCCGCTCTTGTTCTTTTTTCGTATCAACCATTGTTTGTTACCTCCGAATGATTTTTATCTGCGTCTGCGCTTGCGCCGCTTTCAATCCAAGCGTCAATTTCAGACACCCTGAATTTATACAGCCTTCCAACTTTGTGGAAGGGAATGGTATGCTTTTTAACCCATGCCCGGATGGTGTCTTTGCTGCAGCCTATGTGCTTTGAAATCTCTTCGAGGCTAAGCCACCGTTCTACTGTATTCATTTTACTACCTTCCATGCCCAATAAAGCTCCCTTTCAAAAGTATCAAGCACCATATCTCCTCACCAGCTCTTCATAATATCCTTTTACTTTGCAGAAAACTTTCCATACATATTCTGACGGTGCTTTCATTTTAAGAATATTGATTAAATCACTATAGTTTTCCGGCATTTCAAGTACTTTGTCAAAATCAACCTTATATTCGTGCCCAAAGCATACAAGTTGCTTATTGTCATTACGAATATAATTCTCGACAGCATGCGTTCTTTCGTAGGCTTGCAAATCGTCAGTATCCTGACGTAACAATCTGCGAGGAATTATTTTATTTTTGCTGTCAGTTGGGTCAAAATAATGCTCTCCGTATATTCCAGCGGTCATAAATTCTGGATAATCAAGTGCATTTTTAAAGGCAGCCAAACACAACGGGCTGGAAATAGCCAGTCGTCGCAGCAGTATTGAAAAGATGATGCTTGACGGTTCTGTAACAGCCGGTTGAGGTGGAATCCACTCAGCACTATTTTTAGATGCGTACACAGTGACCATATTGGTATCAATCGTCTGGTATTCCAGATCCCTATACCCATACCGCAGGTAAGATATAAATTGAGTAGTTTCAGATTTGCTCTGAAAAATATTGCGTAAATATGGTTTAAGAAAGTATCTTTCAAATTTTTCCGATGAAAACTCGTTTAACATTTGGATGCGTCATTTCCATCAAATTCCGTCTCGGCAGCATCCCAAAGACTCTGCCCAAGGGTCTCCAATTCTTCGGGTTCAGCTGAATAATAGTACTTAGCAAATAAGTACTCCTGAAAACCATGGTCGATATACAAAAGCTTTATGTCCTCTTCATACATCATGCATGCCGTTGTGCAGGCATCATGTATGAAATTCTTACTGGCCATGATTCTTGGGTTTTCAAGACTATCCTTCGTAATTAGATTCTTAAAGTATTCATCGAATGTGTCGCGGTCAAATTCAACTTTATGCTTTATGTATGTGACGGAACAAAATTCTTCAAATACCGTCGTAAATTCATCGGCATTCTGAGCACTCCAAAAAACTCGCGCATAGCCTTTCTTTTCCTCATCATGTTCATCTACAATCGCATCGTACACAGTTCTGTAGAATAATCTCTTTTCCCCATAAAATGATTCTACGAGCGGATATTTCATGATAACGAAAGTCAGCAGCATTGGATTTGAGGCAAACACCTTATGTTTTTGGAGGAAGTCGCCATCTATGTAATTTATGATTTGTTCCTGGATAGTCTCGTCTTCATCACCCTTTGAAAGATTTTTAATTAGGGCAGAAGGCTGTTCTTTGCTAAATGGGCGAAGATACATTTTTCAATTCACTATCGTTCAGGTCCCTTGAAATTTTGTCAATAAAACCTTCTTCATCAAAATGCGATACAACTGTGCCCCAGATTACGTTTTCCGGGCTACGTGTACCATTAAACCATTTACCGTAAGCGCTGCCACATATGGGTAATCATAGAACTCTTCAGGCAGTGCAGCCTTCAGGAAGTATTCAGGTATCTTTTCTTTGGATTTATGCCCAAGGATGCCACCAGAGTTTCTTCCCATATAAAAATTGGAGAAAAAATCTGTATATTTCACTCTGACATCCCTCTCATATCCGCTGATTTGTGTACTCGTCCGAATTGTCTAAATAATGTCCGAATTCGTCCGCACAATGTCCTGTTCCAAGTCGGTAAATATTGAAACAAAATTATCTATAATCAGCTTGTAAGGTTGGACAAGCTCTTGTGACTCTCCGAAAACAGGAGTGAGCTCGCGCAGAACTTGATTCAATACGACTTATTTATACTAAATCATACTTTATTATACAAAAGTCTTGCGTATTTTACAAGATATAAAAATCTTGCGTGCTTTATAAATCTGAACCCAGAAAGGATAAGTTTAAACAATCTGCAAGAGCCATATTATATGGCCTTGTTAATATATCACGCTAATGAATTCATAAATCAAATTTTCCAGAAGGTAAAAATCATGACAAAGAGCGAACGTACAAACTGGATTATAAATATTGATTAAAAATACTTTCTCTTGTATTGATTCCGAAATTGTCAACTCTGTTCTTAATAAATATGGTGCATATTGTACTGAAGATCGCGGCGCAAACTTGCTGGCTAATCGAAACGGAGCTTTTGCTCTATTCCGGATAGCCTTTTCGTGCTTTTTTCGGTCATACTCTGGCTCCGTTTCGCAATTGAAAGGAGTCAAAACATGACGAACAAAGAAAATTAAAGTAAATCGTATTTTATCTACATACGCAGCACCAAGCAGAAGGCACCTGTTACAAAAGAGCAGCACGACGCTTTTTATAAGGAAGCGTCCCGCATTCGCAACAAGGAGCAGTATCACCACCGCTGTACCGGACAGCGACAAGCGCCCGGCCATGAACACAGCAAAAAATGATTTTATGGAGGACAAATTATGAGTAAGAAGATGCAGAACCCAATGAAAGTTATCACCGGCCCCGATACCCGCTGGAGTTATGCCAACGTGTGGGATCCGAAATCCATCAATGGTGGTACCCCAAAGTACAGTGTCTCGCTCATCATTCCGAAGTCCGATGCCAGGACACTCGCCAAAATCAAGACCGCCATCGAAGCCGCCTACAAGGAAGGCGAAGCAAAACTTAAAGGCAGCGGTAAGACCGTACCGGCGCTTTCCGCCATCAAAACGCCGCTTCGTGACGGTGACACGGAACGCCCGGATGACCCGGCTTACGCGCATGCCTACTTCATCAACGCAAACGCTGCGTCTGCTCCCGGCATCGTGGATGCAGATGTGAATCCAATTCTGACCCGTTCTGAGGTTTACAGTGGTGTCTACGGCAGAGCCAGCATCACCTTTTACGCCTTCAACTCTTCCGGTAACAAGGGAATTGCCTGCGGTCTCAACAACCTGCAGAAAATCCGCGACGGAGAACCGCTCGGCGGCAAGGCAAGCGCTGAGGAAGATTTTGCAGCTGATGACGATGAGGATTTCCTGAACTGAGAAAGGAACGGTGAAAATCTATGACAACATTACAGGCGATCTTGGTAATCATCATGCTCATCATCTGCCTCTGCTTCAGCATTGCGTTTCTGATCAGTGCAGTTCAGGATGCAGTGTACGACCGCAGGCGTGAGAAGCGTGAGCAGGAACAGGCTGCCCGTGATCTGGAATATCACGAAGCGCGTATGAAAGCTTTAAAATAAGCAGATGTCAGGCGGCAGGGATTCCTTCCTTGCCGCCTGTTTAAATTGAGGTGAATGTATTGAACGACATATCCATAGATATCGAGACCTACAGTGATGTAAATCTTGCCAAATGCGGTGTTTATAAATATGCGGAGTCTCCGAACTTCGAAATTCTGCTATTCGGCTATGCAGTCGATGGCGGCAAAGTATCCGTCATTGACCTTGCACAAGGCGAAAAAATTCCGCCGGAAATTTTTGATGCCTTGACCGATGATTCCGTCATTAAGTGGGCATTTAATGCAAACTTTGAACGGATCTGCCTGTCCAGCTACCTTGCGGGCCTCGGTGTCAGTCTTGATCCGTTTCATGATAATCATTTGCTCTCAACAGAGATGGCGCAGTTTCTGAATCCGGAAAGCTGGCGCTGTTCCATGATCTGGTCCGCCACAATGGGGCTTCCGCTCTCTCTAGAAGGCGTCGGTACTACGAAAAAATGGAGACGGCTCGACTCATACGGCCCGAAATTCGTGGAAAATATCGTGCAGGCAACCTCCCGCGATATTCTCTGCTATGCCATGAAGACGCTCCGCTGCTGCCGGATCGTGATGCACGTACATGATGAGCTGATCATCGAAGCAGATCCGGACGTATCTCTTGAAGTGATCTGTGAACAGATGGGACGGACTCCGCCGTGGGCGAAAGATCTCAAACTCCGTGCCGATGGTTACACCACCCCGTTCTACAAAAAAGATTAAAAATCATCCGCTCAAATCAGGCGTTCATCTCCAGTGGAAATTAGAGGTGGGCGCCTTTAG